>OIFX01000211.1_pt1 | contig 36812 bp, 33 predicted proteins | sample 1582151 | NCBI WGS metagenome assembly OIFX01 (sample SAMN07501068, study PRJEB24779) | human gut metagenome
GAGCGGTAGTTCAGTCGGTTAGAATACCTGCCTGTCACGCAGGGGGTCGCGGGTTCGAGTCCCGTCCGTTCCGCCACTCATTAAGAACCGCATCTCGTTTGAGATGCGGTTTTTTTTCGTCTTCTGTTTATCGGGAAAGCTGGCGAAAAAGGGCGCAAGGCCCTTAATTTCATTCTTACTGTGAGTCGCCCCAGCGTTTTAACAGTAGACTGGCATTCACACCACCAAAACCAAACCCGTTTGAAAGCGCATATTCCATTGTTAGCGGCTGTGCAGTTAGCGGTACAAGGCGCATGCCCGCTGCAGACCTATCCGGATTATGCAGGTTCAGGGTAGGTGGTACGATTTGATCACGCAACGCCTGGATGGTGAAGATCGCTTCAATCCCGCCTGCTGCTCCCAGTAAATGTCCGGTGGCAGATTTTGTTGATGTGATGGCAACCGGATGTTCAGCAAATAGCCCACGTATTGCCGCCAGTTCGCCTTTATCTCCTACCTGAGTTGATGTTGCATGCGCGTTAATATGTTGCACCTGATCCGGCGAGATAGCCGCCTGCTGTAATGCGCCCTCCATTGCACGTCGTGCGCCATTACCATCTTCCGGTCCGGCTGTAAGGTGGTAGGCGTCTGCACTGGTGCCATAGCCTACCAGTTCCGCCAGCGGCGTCGCTCCACGAGCCTGCGCATGTTCAAGCGATTCAATCACCAGAAGACCAGCACCTTCTCCCATCACGAAACCGTCCCTGTCCTGATCAAATGGTCGCGATGCTTCGGCTGGATTATCATTAAATCCACTCGAAAGCGCTCTGGCTGCGGCAAAACCAGCCAGACTAACGCGATGGATTGCAGCTTCACTGCCTCCACAGAGTGCAATGTCTGCTTCACCGGCGCGGATTAGCCTTGCCGCATCCCCGATAGCCTGTGCTCCGGCAGCACAGGCGGTCACCGGCGCACCAATGGGGCCGCGAAAACCATGCGCGATAGATACATGGCCTGCCGCAAGGTTTGCCAGGAAAGAAGGGATAGTGAAAGGCGATAATTTGCGTGGGCCACGGTGTTCGGTTGTCTGTACTGCCTCGGCAATTTGAGTAAAGCCACCAATGCCTGTCGCAATAATGGTCGCGGTACGATCTTTTAACGCCTGTAGTTGCGGGAACCAGTTTGCCTGATGAAGAGCTTCCTGCGCTGCCACCAGCGCAAATTCGATAAAGCGATCCATCTTCTTGCGCTCTTTTGCCGGAATGACGGATAGTGGATCAAAACCGTGCCGGGGATCTTCTTCAATTCCAGGAACCTGCCCTGCCACTTTACAGGCGATATCCTCGATAATCGATGCAGGAAGTGATCGAATCCCCGATTTTCCTGCCAGTAGCGATTGCCAGACGTGTTGGACGCCGCACCCCAGCGGGCTGACTATCCCCATCCCTGTCACGACAATACGTCTTTGTAGACTGCTCATAGAACTCTCCAGATGGTGTCATGCTATGCCTGTGGTTTCTTCATAAAAGGAACCAGCGCGGCAGCAATTAAGAATCCGATCATGATCAAATAGAACGCGTCGGCGAATGCCTGCGTCCGTGCTTCTCGTAGTGCTAATGCGGCCAGATTTTTCAGGGTGGCCGCCTGAGCCGAACCGGCATCCATCCCCTGATTCATTAACGCTGCAGCACGCGTCTGTACAAAATCACCCAGGTTGAGGTTTGTCCCGTTGAGATGATCAGCAAGACGGCTGTAATGAATGTTTGTGCGATCGTTGATAACGGTACCGCACAGCGCGATACCAATGGCACCGCCCAGGTTACGCATCAAATTGAACAGTCCGGATGCTAGTTTTAGACGGGCAGGAGGCAGACTACCAAGCGTAAGCGTCACCGTTGGGGCGACGGCAAATTGCTGCGCTAACCCGCGAAAGGCCTGAGGCAACAGCAGTTCTTTCGCTCCCCAGTCATGCGTGAGCGGAATAAAGCTGTACATCGAGAAGGCGAATCCCAGCAACCCGGCCATAAGCAGCCAGCGCAAGTCCACTTTATTAGCAAGCCAGGAGTAAAACGGGATCGAAAGCACCTGAAACAAGCCGGTGGAGAAGATAGCCAGGCCGATATCCAGCGCGCTAAAACCGCGAACCATACCCAAAAAGAGTGGCGTCAGATAAATAGTAGAGAAGATCCCGACCCCGGCCATAAAGGAAAAGTAACAGCCCAGGGTGAATGTACGATCGGAAAGCGCCCGCAGGTCCATGACCGGCTGGGAATGACGTAGCGTTCGTACGACAAACATCACGCCGCACAGTAGCGCCAGCCAGCCCGTTGTGGCGAGTGTACTGTCATCAAACCAGCCCCAGCGCGGTCCTTCCTCCAGGGTATATTCCAGGCAGCCGAGCGATACCGCTAAAAGCACAATGCTGAGGTAGTCCGCGCCGCGCAATAACCCTGGGCTGGGCGCATCGATATTAACCAGCACAGGTACCGTTACCGCAATATAAATGCCTGGCAAAATATTGATAAAAAACAACCAGTGCCAGCTAAAATTTTCGGTGATCCATCCACCTACCGTCGGGCCCAGGGTGGGAGCCAGCGAAGCAAGACCACCGATCGTGGCAGCGGCGATAACGCGCTGTTTGCCCTGAAAAAACGCAAACGCAGTCGTGAATACCAGCGGGATCATTGAGCCTCCGGCCAGTCCCTGCAACGCACGAAAAGCAATCATGCTCTGGATATTCCACGCCCATCCACACAGCAGGCTCATCAGCGTAAAACCCGCAGCTGACGCAGCAAAAAGCCAGCGGGTCGACATCACCCTTGCAAGCCATCCCGATAGCGGAATAATAATGATCTCCGCAATCAGGTAGCTGGTTTGTACCCAGACTGTTTCATCATCGCCGGCAGAAAGGCCACCGCCAATATCACGCAGAGATGCCGAGACGATCTGAATATCCAGCAGCGCAATGAACATTCCCAGGCACATTGTGGCAAAAGCAAAAAGCTTTTGGTTCATCGGCAGCGTAGTGCCCTGCAACTGCGCTGGTGCTGTGGCGGTACTCATTGGCGACTCTTTTCATCCACGGTAACCGCCACCGACAAACCTGGACGTAAAAGCCCTAATTGGGACGCTTCGCCATCAAGAGCGATGCGAACCGGGATGCGCTGAACGATTTTGGTGAAATTACCGGTCGCGTTTTCGGCGGGAAGAAGACTAAAGCGTGAACCGGTTGCCGGGGAGATGCTCATCACATGCCCGGTAAAAGTGCGTCCTGGCATGACATCCGCCACTACTGTCGCCGCTTGTCCGGGACGCATATTTGCCAGCTGGTTTTCTTTGAAGTTGGCGTCGACCCACAAATCGTGGCTGGGTACCAGAGAAAGCAACTGTGTACCGCTGCTAACGAATGAACCAGACCATGCGCGTCGATTACCAACAACGCCATCAAAAGGGGCGCGAATCTCTGTATAGCTAAGATTGAGATGGGCCATATCCAGCCCCGCCTTTGCCTGAGTAAGGGCCGCACGAATTTGTTGCTCCCGTGCATCCAGTACCAGCAACTGGCGTTCGGCAACCGCTTTATCCGCCCGGGCTTTGCCTTCTTCTGCTTTGGCGCGGTGGTAATCTGCCTCAGCATTTTCGCGCACCTGTGCCGAGATAGCGACAGTCTGTGCCAGCGCGTTATAGCGGCGACTGTCGCCTGCCGTTTTCAGCGTGGTGGCCTGCGCGGCTCCGAGGCTGGCCGCAGAGCCTTCGATGGTCGCCAGTTGTAATTGCCGGGTGGCAATAAGGTCAGCCATCGCCGCTTGTTGAGCGGCAACTTCACCTTCCGCTTTTGCCAGCGCCGCCTGATAGTCCCTTGCATCAAGGCGAACAAGCAGCTCACCTTTCTTCACTGGCATGTTGTCTTTTATGGCAATCTCCTGGACATAACCCGAGACTTTCGCCGAAATGGCGCTGATATCACCGCCGACATAGGCATCGTCAGTCGACTGCAAAAAACGCGCGCTGGTATACCACCAGGCACCATAGCCTACGGCGCCTAATACAGCGATACCGGATAACGATAAGGTAAGAGCGCGTTTTTTACTCTTGAGATTCATGATGCTGATCCAGATGTAATTGCGGCACGAATTTTTGCGTGTTGTCTCCTGCACGCTTACGTTGCAGGTAATCATGGCGATAACGAATCATGGGGGAGGCGGCAGGGCCGGGAACCAAAGCGTATTTCTCGGGCGTAAGTGGATGACCGGTTTCGGCATCGACCATCATGGCGTGGACCAGACGCTGAGTCTCTTTCTCGACCAACTGAATCTGACGACCTTCCGTTGCAAAATGGCGATTACCCCATTCGGCAAGCGCGATGATCACCGGGCGAAAATCACGCCCACGCTCGGTTAAATGGTACTCATAGCGGGGGGGCGTACTGCTGTAACAGATTTTTTCCAGTAAACCGTCATCCACCAGCTCTTTCAGGCGTCGTGACAGAATATTGGGCGCCACGTTTGCGCTTTTTTGAAATTCATCGAAACGGGTAAAGCCTGCGAAAGCATCACGCAGGATTATTATGCTCCAGCTGTCACCAATACGACCGAGACTCCTGGCGATGGGGCAAGGGGCTTCACAGAGCGGTTGGTTTTTCATTTTTCTCTCCAGAATTTATCTGGAAGCACATTCTCACAGTGACTATCAAAATGCAAGTTACTATGATTGAGAGGATTGACTCTGCGTGGAGCGGAACGACGGCAAAACGGTTGAGAGTTCGTGCGAGGCGTGGCGGAGAAGTATCAGGCGAGATATTCGCTGACGAAATCGATAAATGCCCGTATGCGCGTACTGACAGCTCTATCGCTGTAATAAACTGCGCTGAATGGCGTCTCAACCGGTAAACGCTTGCTCGCCAGGACCTCCACGAGTTCGCCGCTTTCCAGTTCTTTTGCGATCATAAAATCAGACAGGCTGGCGATACCGTTACCGCTCAGGCAGAGATGTTTAAGCGTCTCGCCGCTGTTAGAAGAAATATCGCAATCGATTTCATAGAGTTGGCCATCCTGGGCGGCTACGGGCCAGGTATTCAGCGAGGCCGGTTCGGTAAATCCGAGACAGGTATGTTTTTTGAGATCTTCAGCGGTTTCGGGTATACCGTAGCGGGCGAGATAATCCGGTGAGGCAATCAATTTACGGTAGCTGGTAAAAATGGGCCGGGCCCGCAAGCTGGAGTCGGTCAGTTTACCCACGCGGATCGCAACATCGACTTTTCGTTCAATTAAATTGATAAAGGTTTCACTGGAAACCAGCGACAATATAATTTCCGGATAGCGTTCGCGAAAGGGCTTAATCATCGGCATCACAAAATGCAGCATCACAGGTGTTGCGGCATCAATACGTAAAACGCCGCGGGGTGTCAGTTTGGCCTCCATTACCTCGGTCTCTGCTGCGGCCATCTCCTGCAGTACCCCCTGAATGCGACGAAAATAGCGCTCGCCTTCTTCCGTAAGACTCAACTGACGAGTTGTGCGATTAAGCAGGTTAACCCCCAGTTTGCTCTCCAGTTTTTTTACCGCCCGGCTGATGGCTGAATTCGCCTGGCCCAGGCGCTCTGCGGCACGGCTAAAGCTGCCGCTTTCCACGACGGCGACAAATATCATCATTTCTTCTGAGGTGGCTTTCATTCTTGCGCCTGTAGCAATAGTTGGTATCGATTATGAGCGTTTGGCTATTTAATCATCCCGCCAGCTTCCCTGCCATACTCTCTTTACTCATTATGGTTATTGAGCGCTTACTAACTTTTACTTGCGGCTTTTCTGCCCATTGCCGTTGAAACTCTGCGCTAAAATCCCTATAACTGAATGACCCCCTTTTTTGTTGTGCCGGGGTTTAAAACGAAGAGGTCTAAAACCGAAAGTGCCCAAAAATACCTATGCCATGCGATATGTTGCCGGACAGCCTGCGGAGCGCATTATGCCGCCGGGGTCCTTCGCAAGTATTGGCAAGGCATTGCCAGCGGGTGTTCCCCTGAGCAGTGATGATAAAATCCGGGTTCTGGTATGGAACATCTTTAAACAGCAGCGCGCCGAGTGGCTCTCCGTTTTGCAGAGTTTTGGTAAAGACGCGCATTTGGTTTTATTGCAGGAAGCACAAACCACGCCTGAACTGGTGAGGTTTGCGACCACTAACTATCTCGCCGCCGACCAGGTTCCCGCATTCGTTTTGCCTCAACATCCCTCCGGTGTGATGACGCTCTCTTCTGCGCATCCGGTCTATTGTTGCCCGTTGCGTGAACGGGAGCCGATCCTGCGTCTTGCCAAATCAGCGCTGGTGACGGTCTATCCATTGCCGGACATGCGAAATCTTATGGTGGTGAATGTGCATGCGGTGAATTTCAGCCTTGGCGTCGATGTTTACAGCAAGCAATTGCTACCAATTGGCGATCAAATCCTGCGCCACAGCGGGCCGGTTATCATGGCCGGTGATTTCAACGCCTGGAGTCGTCCACGTATGAATGCGCTTTATCGCTTCTCGCGTGAGATGTCGCTGCGTCAGGTACGCTTTACGGATGACAATCGCCGCCGGGCATTTGGTCGTCCTCTGGATTTCGTCTTCTATCGTGGTCTGAACGTGCAGGAAGCCTCTGTGCTGGTTACGCGCGCGTCCGATCACAACCCGCTACTAGTAGAATTCAGTCCCGGCAAACCTGATCAATAATGGTTATGTCAGGTCTGCCGTGGGGCAGGCCTGATCCGAGGTGCTGCCCTTTATTTCAACTCAACTAAGGACAACACAATGACCACAGGTTCCCATCATGACAACGTTGAAAAGCAGTTTGGTGCACAAGCCAGCGCCTATTTAACCAGCGCAGTACACGCTTCTGGCCGCGATTTGCAACGGCTGGCGGAACGGCTTAGCGCATTTCCAGAAGCTCATGTGCTGGATTTAGGCTGTGGAGCAGGGCATGCAAGCTTTGTGGCTGCAGGGCAGGTTGCGCAAGTCACGGCATATGACCTTTCCAGTCAGATGCTGGACGTGGTGACCAAAGCAGCAAAAGAACGCGGCCTGGACAATGTGACGACACGTCAGGGGTATGCTGAGATTCTGCCTTTTGATGACAGCGCGTTTGATGTGGTGATCAGCCGTTACTCTGCTCACCACTGGCATGATGTTGGGCAGGCGCTGCGCGAAGTGACGCGAGTGCTTAAGCCTGGTGGAACAGTCATCATTATGGACGTGATGTCTCCGGGCCACCCGGTGCGGGATATCTGGCTGCAGACGGTCGAGGCATTACGCGATACGTCACACGTACGCAATTATTCCAGCGGTGAGTGGCTCACGTTGTTTAATGACGCAGGCCTGACGACGCGTAATCTCATCACCGATCGTTTGCCCTTAGAATTCAGCTCATGGATTGCCCGTATGCGTACGCCGCAGGCGCTGAGCGACGCCATCAGGCTGTATCAGCAAAGTGCGTCACAGCAGGTGAAGCACTACTTCGAATTGACTGAAGATGGCTCGTTTACCAGCGATACCATCATGGCCGAAGCGCAGAAAAACGCATAACAAAAAAGGCACCGGGGGAAACGGTGCCTTTTTTATATTTCTTGCTGTCAGGAGTCAGGCGACGTGCTGTTTTTCACAAACAACGTTAGCTGATCGCCAGGCTTCAGATTGTCGGTATCACTGTTCCAGCGCATGACGTCACGTATATTTACGCCGTGGCGTTTAGCGATGCTGGAGAGCGAATCGCCTTTGCGTACGCGATAGGTGATGCTATCGCTATTATTCGCGAGACGCGACGCACTGCCACCTGCTCCAACCGTCAGGTTCTGACCCACTTTCAGGTTCGCTCCGCGCAGGTTATTCCACTGCTGGAGATCTTTTGTCGTCACGCCAAGACGCGACGCAATGCCCGAAATAGTATCACCTGAGCGCACTTTGTAGCTGCGACTGGCAAGCGGCGTATTCTCCGCAACCAGCGTTGGCTGAACGGCGGCGATTTCACCTGATGCCAGAGACTCACGCAGTTGATCCGCATGTTTCTGAGGAACCATGACATATTGCGGCCCGCTTTCACCTAAGGTTGATCCTTTAACGCCTGCGTTGAAGGTCTTAAGTTTGCTAACCGAAATACCCGCCATATCCGCCAGTTGATCCAGCTCCACCGGATTACTCAACCTGACACGCGCCAGTGCACGGCTTTCGTCTGAGGTAGGCAGACTCACACCGTACCGCTTGCTGTTTTTGAGTATGTCACTCAACGCCAGCATTTTTGGCACGTATATTTTGGTTTCCTGTGGCAGTGAAAGTGACCAGAAGTCCGTGGGTTTCCCCCGCGCCTTATTCACTTTCATTGCCTTCAGTACTCGCCCTTCACCGCTGTTATAGGCGGCAACGGTTAATAACCAGTCACCGTCAAACATACGGTTCAAACGCTGCATCATGTCGAGGGCAGCCGTTGTGGATGCCACCACATCACGACGCGCATCGTAGCTGCGAGTCTGTTTTAAACCATAGTTACGACCCGTGCTCGGAATGATCTGCCAAATGCCTGCGGCATTGCGACCAGACGTTGCATGTGGGTCAAAAGCGCTCTCCACTATGGGTAGTAGTACCAGTTCCATGGGCATGTTACGTTTTTTAACTTGCCCTGCTATCCAGTACATATACGGCTCTGCCCGTAAAGTTACATCGTGGAGATAGCTCTTATTGCTTAAATACTTTAGTTTCTGTTCGCGAATCCGGGTATTTTCCGGAATTCCCATCTTTAGCTCGTCGCTTATGGAAGCCCACAAGTCTTGCTCCTGCCCGGCGAATGTTCCATCGTCCATCCACCGCGCCTGACTTGTAAACTTCCCTGCTTCCCCTTGACCAGCTGCAGAAAGGCTCTGTGCGTGCTGTTGTACGGTACCATCGTGCTTAGACGACTGGCACCCCACAAGCAGGACAGAGGCGAATAATATCGCTTTTGCCTTCATGTGTGTGTCAATAGTTGCTTAAAAGACGAGCGATCATAACGGCGAAGTTTTAAAAAGGCAACCCGCAATTGTCAGAAGTTATCTTTCTTTGACCTTAACCAGGCAAAACGCGCGCTAGCTTGTTGCAACGTTGTTTCTTTATTTATTACCTCAATTAAATCAGTATCTTGCGTGCGTAAAAAAACATTAATCCGACGCTCAATTTTCAGAGTTGTGGGGAGTGTTTTTTGATTCTTTGCACGTAACTCATTAACTTTTCGATAATATTCGTTAAGGTCAGGATCTTCAGGTAACAGGCTAAGAGCAAACTTAATATTTCCTGAAGTATACTCATGTGCGCAACAAATCAGCGTATCGTCGGGAAGCGCATTAATCTTACAAAAAGAGGCAAACATCTGATCTGCTGTGCCTTCGAAGAGTCTTCCGCATCCGCCAGAGAACATCGTATCGCCACAAAAAAGATAAGGTTCGCTAAAGTAACAGATATGTCCTAAAGTGTGACCTGGCGTGTGAAATACGCTGAATTCTTGCCCGAGGAGCTGTAGTCGATCGCCCTCTTCGACGATTTTTGTCGCCCCCTTATGTTGTGTCTCTGCCGGTCCGTAAACCACAATATTAGGAAATTTCTGACTAAGTTCCTCCACGCCGCCAACATGATCGTTATGATGATGGGTGAGCAGGATCGCAACTGGCTGCCAGTGATTCTCTTCGAGGGCTTTCAGTACGGGGGCAGCCTCTCCGGGATCAACGATCAGGCAGCGACCGTCATCTTCACTTAATACCCAGATGTAATTGTCCTGAAATGCGGGAATACTGGTAAGATTCATAGTTACCTCTCAAAGCGTAATGGAAGGTTGTGATGAAACCGGCAAGGACTCCCCGTAAGTACATAGCACCGACACATTGGGCTGAGTTGCCTAAGGGCGAGTATTACCGTGAAGCACTGGAGAAGGAGCTCAAGCCGTGGTTTGCAAAAATGTATGGATTTCATCTGCTTAAGATTGGCAATCTCAGCGCAGAAATCAATGCCGAAAGTTGCGCTATTTCACATCAGGTTAATGTTTCACTCACCGGCGACCCTGTTCACGTCCGCGCTGACCCATTGCATCTTCCCTTTGCGGCGAAATCCGTCGATGCCTGCCTGCTGGGCCACACGCTACCCTGGTGCCCGGATCCGCATCGTCTGCTGCAGGAAGTCGATCGCGTGCTGATTGATGATGGCTGGCTGGTGATCAGCGGGTTTAATCCAGTCAGCTTGCTGGGAATAGGCAAAGCTATTCCGGTTTTGCGTAGATCGCCTGCAATCAGCAGCCGCATGTTTACCCTGATGCGTCAGATCGACTGGTTATCGCTACTGAATTTTGAAGTGCTTCATTATAGTCGTTTTCGGGTTATTCCCTGGTCGAAGCAGGGAGGGCGACTGTTAAACACCCATCTGCCTGCGCTTGGCTGTATGCAACTGATTGTCGCGCGTAAACGCACGATCCCGTTAACGCTAAATCCGATGAAAATGCGCCGGGCAAAACCCAGCGTACGCCAAACCGTCAGCGCAACCCGCCAGACACGTCAGCCTTGATCGGCCAGATAGCCGATATCCTCCTGCGTTGGCTTCAATGCCGCAGCCCGTGCGAGTTCATCACAGCGTTCGTTTTCCGGGTGCCCGGCGTGGCCTTTTACCCATTCCCAGCGGATTTTATGCTCGCCGAGGGCAGCATCCAGGCGTTGCCACAGATCGACATTTTTCACCGGTTTTTTTTCTGCGGTTTTCCAGCCGCGTTTTTTCCAGTTGTGGATCCACTGGGTGATCCCCTGGCGAACGTACTGGCTGTCCGTGCTAAGAATCACTTCGCAATGTTCTTTGAGGGCTTCCAGCGCGACAATAGCAGCCATCAGCTCCATCCGGTTGTTAGTGGTCAGACGATAACCTTCGCTGAATGATTTTTCGCGGCCACGAAAGCGGAGAATCGCGCCATAGCCACCGGGCCCTGGGTTACCCAGGCAAGAGCCATCGGTGAAAATTTCTACCTGCTTAAGCATCTCTGGTAGACTTCCTGTAATTGAAATCGAACTGTAAAACGATAAGTCTGACATAAATGACCGCTATGAGCACTGCAATTACTCGACAGATCGTCCTCGATACCGAAACCACCGGTATGAACCAGATCGGCGCACACTATGAAGGGCACAAAATCATTGAGATCGGTGCCGTTGAAGTGATTAACCGTCGTCTGACGGGAAATAACTTCCACATTTATCTCAAGCCCGATCGTCTGGTGGATCCAGAAGCCTTTGGCGTTCACGGTATTGCGGATGAATTTTTGCTTGATAAACCTACGTTTGGCGACATCGCCGATGAGTTTATCGAATATGTACGCGGTGCTGAGCTCGTTATTCATAATGCATCGTTCGATATCGGCTTTCTTGACTATGAATTCAGCAAATTAAATCGCGGTATTCCGAAGACTGAGACGTTCTGTAAGGTCACAGACAGTCTGGCGCTGGCGCGACGTATGTTTCCCGGCAAGCGTAATAGCCTTGATGCGCTTTGCTCACGTTATGAAATAGATAACAGCAAACGTACCCTGCACGGGGCGTTACTCGATTCCCAGATTCTGGCTGATGTGTATCTGCTGATGACGGGCGGTCAGACTTCCATGGCTTTTTCAATGGAAGGTGAGGGGCAACAGCAGCAAGGGGAAGCCGGTATTCAGCGCGTTGTCCGTCAGGCAAGTAAGTTACGGGTTGTTTTAGCCAGTGATGAAGAACTGGCGGCGCATGAGTCGCGTCTGGACCTGGTGCAAAAAAAGGGCGGAAGCTGCCTCTGGCGCGCGTAACCCCTTAACTTTTGATGATAAAATGGCACGTTGGGTGATTTTTGCAGCAAACGATACAAATCATCAGAAAAAGCGTTGACGGCTCTAAGCACAATCCGTAATATGCGCCTCGTTCCCCAACGGGAACATCGCGGAGCGGTAGTTCAGTCGGTTAGAATACCTGCCTGTCACGCAGGGGGTCGCGGGTTCGAGTCCCGTCCGTTCCGCCAACATTCAGTTCAGATGTCTTTGACATCTGATAAGTAAGAAAGCCGCAGCGTTGCAAAACGGATGCGGTTTTTTTTCGTCTGTTGATATCTGCCTCCCTGAATCTCGTTACGAATTTTATATAACCCACCTGAATAATATTTCTATTACTTTCTGTCATAAGCCCTTACAACAATTAGCTCAATTTATTCTGTTTTATCGAGCTATTAAATAGAGCGGGTACGATGAATACAAAGGTTTATTAACCATCAGGAAGGATATTTCTTGTAGATATGAAATTATTATCGTTGTTTATCTAATTATAATTTATATATGCATTATTTATATGAGAGGCTTCGAAAAGGATAAAGCCTATTTCCTAAAATCTTTATTCTGTGAGTTTCATTAAAATTTTCATCTTTTAATGAGCTGATTAACATCAGCCAGTAATAGAGATTAGACCTGATGTGGTCGTGTTCTGCTGATAATAATTACTGTTGCCTGGCTCTTTTTGTATTTTTCCGTACCTTGCGTCTTAACGGGTGAGAGTGATAGCTTTACAAAAATGATGACCAGGATATATCGTGCTATTCATTTAAGGAACGTATTAACCCAGGGAGAGAGAAAATGGCAGACAGTTTTCAAAATGAAGTTCCATCCGCACGCGTCAATATTAAGCTCGATCTTCATACCGGAAATACAAAAAAGAAAATTGAGCTTCCACTCAAGTTACTTGCTGTAGGTGATTACAGCAATGGTAAAGAACAGCGGCCGCTCTCGGAAAGAAGCCGAATTAACGTTGATAAAAACAACTTCGATGGCGTCATGGCTGAACTGGCGCCAGAGGTGAATTTTACCGTTGAGAATACGATAGCCGCAGATGGCAGCGAGGAGCGGGTTAGTCTTCGTTTTCGCGACATTAAAGATTTCGAGCCTGAGCAGGTTGCCCGCAATATCCCGCAACTTCGCGCATTAATTGCCATGCGCAATTTATTACGCGACCTCAAATCTAACCTTTTGGATAACACGGAGTTCCGCCGCGAGCTGGAGAAGATCCTGAAAGATGCCGAGCTGAGCAATGAACTGCGGGCAGAGTTGACGGCGCTGGTACCTGAGTAATACGCCTTTACAGCCGTATCAGAAAGGATCAATGGAGAAGGACTTTAAAAAAGGGAATGATAATGTCTTTACAGGAAACGGCCTCACCGATTGCATCAACGCAAACCATCACGAAAGAAAATATCTATCAGTCATTGTTTGAGAAAATTCACTTAACGCCAGTGACATCGTTAAAAGAGATTGACGAATGGCAAAGCAATGAAGCCATGGCGGAAGCCAGTACCGATGAACGCGTCTCTGCTGCCATTCAGGTTTTGCTTTCTTGCATCGCCACATCCGGAAAAAATATAGAAAAGCTGGATAAATCACTGCTGGATTTTCATATCAGTGAACTTGACCGAAAAATTAGCGAGCAGCTCGATGCCGTTATGCATCACCCTGAATTTAAAAAGGTGGAGTCCTTATGGCGCGGTACATGGTCGATGGTCAGCGGTATCGATTTTCGCAAAAACGTCAAAGTAGAGTTGTTGGATGTCAGTAAACAGCACCTGCGCGAAGATTTTGACGATGCGCCAGAAATCATTCAGAGCGGGCTTTATCGACACACCTACATTGAAGAATATGACACGCCGGGCGGTGAGCCCATCGCCTCTGTTATTTCCAACTATGAGTTTGACAATAGCCCGCAAGATATCGCCCTGTTGCGCAATATTTCCCGTGTCGCTGCGGCTTCGCATATGCCGTTTATCGGCGCTGTCGGGCCTGCATTTTTCCTCAAAAACTCAATGGAGGAAGTCGCCGCGATTAAGGACATCGGCAACTACTTTGATCGTGCCGAATACATTAAATGGAAGGCATTCCGCGACACGGATGACGCACGTTACATCGGCCTGACTATGCCGAATGTGCTGGGTCGCCTGCCTTATGGGCCAGATACAGTACCCGTGCGCAGTTTTAATTATGTTGAGGCGGTGAAAGGGCCGGATCACGATAAATATCTGTGGACCAGCGCCGCATTTGCGTTTGCCACTAACATGGCAAAAAGCTTTATCAATAATGGCTGGTGCGTACAAATTCGCGGGCCGCAGGCAGGCGGCGCTGTGACCGATTTGCCAATCCACCTTTATGATCTGGGTACCGGCAATCAGGTCAAAATCCCTACCGAGGTCATGATCCCGGAAACGCGCGAGTTTGAATTTGCTAACCTGGGCTTTATCCCGCTTTCTTACTATAAGAATCGCGACTACGCCTGTTTCTTCTCCGCAAACTCCAGCCAAAAACCTGCGCTTTATGACACTGCGGATGCTACTGCTAATAGCCGTATCAATGCCCGTCTGCCTTACGTCTTCTTGCTGTCGCGCATTGCCCACTGCCTCAAGATTATTCAGCGGGAAAACATCGGAACCACCAAAGATCGTCGTTTGCTGGAACTGGAATTAAACACCTGGATCCGCAATCTGGTGACGGAAATGACCGATCCGGGCGATGAATTACAAGCATCCCATCCGCTGCGTGACGGGAAAGTGGTAGTAGAAGATATCGAAGATAACCCGGGTTTCTTCCGTATCAGACTCTATGCGGTGCCGCATTTCCAGATTGAAGGAATGGACATCAACCTGTCGCTGGTTTCCCAGATGCCGAAAGCAAAAGCCTGATCTGCCGGTGGTGTGATTTATGAAAATTTATCGTCCACTGTGGGCTGAGGGGACATTCCTGTCCTCTCAGCAGTTTCAACAGCAGGTCCGCTGGGAAACGTTCAGTCATAACAATATTGCACGTATCGGTGTTCGCCACCCCTGGGGTGTTGCCAGCGTTGAATTCGATGAAGGTGCATTAGCGTTGGGGAAACTCAAAGCGCAGTCCTTGCGCGTGCGTTTTCCAGACGGTGTGCTGGTGGATACCACCGTGTCGGATGTGCTGCCCCCCGCCTGTGATTTAGCCAACATTGCCGGGATAAATACAGTGACGGTATTGCTGGCATTACCGCTGGAGCATAGCAATGGCGGCAACCTTGGGCAGGATGTGTTAACGGACAGGCCGCTTCGCTATCGCCAGGAATGGCAGACCGTGCAGGATATCTATGGCAGCGACAGCGAAGATATGGCCGTTGAACGCTATGCGTTGTCACTGCGTTTTGCACATGACAGCAATGCCGATTATGTCACCTGCCCACTCGTCCGACTGATTCGGGATAACCAGGGCAACTGGGCGCGGGATGACAATTATATCCCGCCGTTACTGGCGTTTAACGCACACCAGGGCGGAATGCAGTTTCTGGAAACCCTGCTATTGCAGCTACAGGCAAAAAGCCGTCGCCTGATGGCCATGCGTCGGGAGAGCAACCAGCGCATGGCGGATTTTGCCGTGGCGGATGTGTCTCTGTTCTGGTTATTAAATGCGCTGAACTCTATCGAACCCATCCTGGCTGACTTCCTGCGTTATCCCGCCGTTCATCCTGAGCTTGTATGGCGTGAACTGGCTCGTCTGGCCGGATCGCTATTAACCTTTTCACTGGATCACACGGCAAGTGGGATACCTGCCTATGTTCACGAGTCGCCGTCGCAGACGTTTCCTCCCTTGTTTACCCTGCTCAACACGTTGCTCGAAGCCAGTCTTCCGTCGCGCGTGATAGCTCTGGAACTGGACGCGCTACCCGGCAACCGCTGGAAGGCCGATCTGCACGATCCGCGTCTGCGGGAAGAGGCGGATTTCTACCTGTCGGTACGCTCTTCGCTCGCCGCGCATCTGGTGCTAAATCAGTTACCGCGGGTGTGCAAAATTGGCGCGCCGGATGATGTCACTCACCTTATCAACGTGGCGCTGAACGGTGTCCCTATCGTGCCCCTGACTCAGGTGCCCGCAGCACTCCCGTTGCGGTTGGAAAACCACTATTTCGCGCTGGATATGCACAGTGCTCCGGCTAAAGCCATGCTGGAATCCGGGTGCTGCATGATTTACGTGCCCGGCACCATGGGCGATCTAAACCCCGAGCTTTTTGCGGTGCTGCGCGTATGAAAAACGATACGGAAATAAACATAGATGTACTGCTTCGCGACACCTGGCTAACGGTTGTTGAACTGCGACAGGGTACGCCTGTCCGACGTGGTCTGGCGCTGTATCACCACTGCCAGCAACAGGTGGAGCAGGTTCGCCAGACATTACTCAATGCAGGGTTCAGCCAGCAGGACACAGAACATATTACCTATGCCCAGTGTGCGCTGTTAGATGAGACCGTGCTGAGCCGGGAGGATCCGGACGACGGGCAAAAGGTCTGGCTGGAAACCCCGCTCCAGGCGCATTTCTTCAATACCCTCCAGGCGGGCGAGCTGTTGTATGAGCGTATCCGCCAGGTTCTGCATGAGCCTGCTCCCGTCCCTGCCGTGCTGACCTGTTTTCACCGGGTTTTACTGCTGGGGTTCCGCGGACGTTATCAGGACCCGGTATCGGCGGATCGCGAAAAACTGGTTGCGATGCTCAGCGAGCGCGTTGCCCCGTTTCGTGTTTCACCAGAAAGCGCGTTGCTCAATGGGGTGCGACCAGTGCGCAAATCACGCTTGTGGTACTCCCCCCCGTTCTGGTTAAGCGTGGCGGCCATCGTCCTCGTTGGGGTGTGGTGGGGGCTTGATAGCTGGCTGGACAGGCTGGTGGGTGAACTCTTGCCGCCCGGGCAGCGTTAAGGGAGCACCGAATGAATAACACGCATAAACAGGCTGTTTTGCTATGGGGGTTGTTACTGCTTCTCATACTGTGGGCGATTTTTTCTCCCGCATCGGCGGCAGTCAAATATAGCCTGGTTGCAGTGGTTGTCATCGGAGTCGCCATCGTCTGGCTCTTCTGGCGGCAAAAAACGCTGCCAAAACAGGCCGATGATGCGTGGCTGGCCTCTCTGCCTGCGGAGAATTACCAACAGCCCGTCATGCTGGTCTGTGGAGATGGCGCGACACCGCTCTTTTCTGGCCGTTCGTTACGGCAAGTTCCCGCCGGGCTATATCTGCATGTCGCTGATGAAGAGCAGCTTGTTTCATTGACGGAATCCCTGTTGTCCCGGCGCCCGGCATGGGGGGCACAGCTCTGCGTGGCACGGGTGGTGATACCGTGTCAGCACCAGGACGCCGCGGTCCTGGCCGGGCAACTGCAGCGTTTTTCCCGAAATCTGATGCGCTTACGGCGCAGAGTGGGGGCGAAGGTGCCGTTGATTCTCTGGAGTTACCAGACTGCACCAGCAACGGAAGAACCTTCACGTGACGATCCAGAACTACAAGCGCAACGTGCTGCGCACTCCGGCAAACAACAAGCTGCGCCTCGATGATGAGCGCGGCAAAGAGCATATCAAGCTCAGTACGGAGTACGGCGGCAAGAGCCAGCTCAATCTCGGCCATCTGGTGGATGCAGGAAAACAGCAGCGCGGAGAAGGTTTTGAGCTGCGCACAGACATGTGGGGTGTCATCCGGGCGAAGAAGGGGATATTCATCAGCGCCGACGGCCAGGACCGGGCGCAGGGCCAGGTGCGGGAGATGGCGGCGGCCACGGGAATACTGAGCGGTGCGCAGTCGCAGATGGCGTCGCTGTCGGCGGATGCGGAAACGGCGAATGCTGACCCGGCAGACCTCGCCTCACAGGTGACGTTGCTGGAGGAACGCGTAAAGGAACTGACGCAGGCGGTGGTGTTGTTAAGCGGACCGAAAGGTGTGACCCTGGCCAGCGGTGAACATATGCAACTGGCGGCGGCCAGAAGCCTCGAAATGAATGCTGGCAATAATGCTGATATTGGGGTGATGAAAAACCTGTTTATCGGCGTGGGACAGGCGCTGAGCGTATTTGTGCGTAAAGCGGGGATTAAGCTGTTTGCCAATAAAGGTGCGATATCAGTGCAGGCGCAGAACGACCTGATGGAATTACTGGCGAAAAAATCGATAGAGATCACCAGTACGGAAAATGAGATCGCTATTACCGCGAAGAAGAAAATCACGATCAACGGTGGCGGAAGTTATATCCGTCTGGATCCCTGCGGAATAGAAGCCGGTACGCAAGGTGAATATAACGTCAAGGCAGGATATTACGGACGTAAGCCAGGAGCGAAAATCACGCCTGAGATGATGGTGTTTCCGGTGATCGAGTCTGGCGAATATTGTATCCGTTTCTTTTTCTCCAATAAGGATGGTAGCCCTTGCTCAAATACAAAATATATTGCAACTCTTGATGATGGTTCTAAATTAAACGGTGTAACGGGTGCTGAAGGTTACACTGAGTTTTTTATGAAAGATGATGCTGAGAAAGTTAATGTTGAGTTACTACTTAGCTGCTAGCTTACTGAAAGTAAATATGAGATGACATTGCTAATGGAGCTTTTATGGATGATCAGAATGTGAACGGGAATAAAAAAAAGAACCCGTCTCCGCTTGTTTATAATAAACATGAAAACAAATGTAATTATGAAGGGGTAACAACAGATGATAAAGAAAGTCAGGGTAAAAATGTAATGTCTCGGTCATTTATGTGAATGGTGAAGGTTATATTGAAAATGCGGGAGTTAAAAGGAATGATATTTCTGAGCTAAATCAAGGTAAAATCGAAAAAATTAATGCAATTGTGCTGCACAGAACTAACTCCTCAACAAAAGAATCGGCATTATCGAGTTTTAAATCTGGAATTGGTACTCACTTCTTGATTGATAAAAATGATGATATATATCAAACGGCTGGTTTGTCTACATATGTATATCAAATTGGATTTATACAAGCACGCTGTGAAAATGATAAAGCATGCACAAGCATGGATAAAAAAATATTAAACAAGATAAATGCACAGAAGCATAAATCATATAGTAAGATTTTTGAAGAGATACATGAATATGAAATTTTAAAAAAATACCCTATCCGGTACCCATATAATGGTGACGCAGTTGGTATTGAAGTGGTTGCTAAATATCATAAGAATACGAAAACATGGGAGGCATCAACAAATGAACAAAAAAAATCAGTCAATAAACTAGTGGATATACTAATTAATACATATGAATTGACTAATGAGGATGTTTATGAACATGATAAAATTGGCCACAAAACTGCGGGCGAAGGCAAGGGTCTTTATATTACTGACTAGTATGTTAATTATTCAAGAAAAGGTGTCTGCAAAAATATATGTTGGAGAGGTAAGTAAGCCTGTTTATTCTGGGGCGCATTCTGACAAAGATAAAAAACCACTAACGTATGATTTATGTAAAAAATGGATTTTGACTTCTCAACAAGTAAAAGAAATTTTTGAAATGAGTCATGAATATCCTGATGACTCTATAATTCTAAGAGATTATTATTGGCTTCCATGTGATATAAAAGGATGGCTGATTTATGATGGTGTAATTATGAATTTCTCACTTAATGCCGCTGCAACCGCTGAATGGTATGATCATAAGACTAAAAAATATATTTATTTAGGATGTGATAAGAAAAGATGCGTGGAGTATTTTTTATTGCCATATAATAAGATGGGTGATGGCCCATTGGTTGAATAATGGATGTTCACGAGCTTTAATGAAGCTATATAGATTAGTATTGTTTATAATTCTTTTAATTTAGAGGAGTGTTTTGAGATAGAATCATAGGTTATGATTATCATGAGGAATTTATTTTTCTCTTTGGGTTTTTTCTTTTTTAACTTTTGCGAGTGAAAGCAATGATAGAGGGTTGTGTTATATTACAACTTCATGACATGAAATATATCAACCCTATGATGGTAATATGACGAAATATTTCATTCCTTTAATGCTTTTTTCTTCCTGTGCAAAATCTCTTGAGTTAATAACTATATTGAGTGTTAGACCCTCACTATATAATGATGTTGAGAGTAAAGACGATTTTAACCTGTGTAGAAAATGGGAATTAAGTAAAAAACAAGTGAAAGAAATATTTTTATTAAGCGAAAAATTAGAAAGCTATGATAGTGGCACGATATTTTATTGGCTTTGGTTTCCATTTTCAATCTCTTGAGAGCTAATTTCGGATGAGCAGAAATGGTTCTTTACGATTAATGGTAAAGGGATATCTAAATGGACTAGAGGTGAGGTGGCTATTTTCTTTGGTTGTTCTGTTGAAAAGTGTGATAAATTTTTTATATTGCCTTGTACTGGTCGGGATAAAGTAGATTTCTAGTGAAAAATAAATAGTTAAACAGGCCTGTCTGTATGGAATACTCATGGGTAGTGATATGTATATAATTAAATTCACTTGAGGCTGAATATAGTAGTGAAATTACACTGAAACAGTGTCTGGGTATTTATAGGTTGGCAAGGGTATTTCGGTTTTATTTTACAGGATGTATATGAGAATGATCCGATTGACCACAAAACAGCTGGTGAAGGTGCTGGTCTTTATAGTTATGACTAGTTTTTTATAAAGAACTTTATGTATGCGAAATTGATTATTGGGGACGTGAATCATGCTATTTATTCAGGATCGAGAGATGATGAAATTCGTGATCCACTGAGCGTTTTTGCATGTAAGGAATGGAGTTTATCTGTTGACCAAATTAAATCAATATTTCAGATTGGCAATTAGTATGTTAATGATTCAAATATGGTAAATCATTATTATTGGCTACCTTGCGATATAAAAGTATAGTCGATATATAATGATGTTATGATATGTTTTTCCATCAATGTTGCTGCCGCAGATTATTGGTATGACATTGTTAAAAGAGAATGTATATATTTTTGGTGTAATGCTATAGAGTGTGAAGGGTATTTTTTATTGCCTTACAATGGAATGGGCGATAAATAATTATTTGAGTGGTAAACTTTAGTTTTTAACTACCTATGAGTTTATTTTAAAATTCTATATGTTATTTATTACATGAGTCAATAATTTAGACGATCTTTTTTATGGGAAATAGCATGAAAGATACTATCCTTTTTTTTTGAGAATATATATTCTTTCATGATTTTATTGAATTATTTCTCATGGTGTTGATTTTTTATTAATTTTTTTGTGAGCTTGTTTTTGAATATTTTCATAATAGGGGATACTATTTGTTAAGGATGATTATGAGGATGATGAAAATTCTGATGAATATACTGATCTTTATGTTATTTAGTGGTTTTATATATAGTAAAAAATGATCTTAATTTTGAAGCATTAACAGTGAAGTCATCTAACCATTTAGATGGTGACTATGCAGTAAAGCATTAAAGGCTGCATGCTTAAAGTGGCACCTTAGCGTTGATGAGATAAACAAGATATTTAATGTCAGTGAGAGGTTTTCCAGTCATCAACGTATTATCAGGAATTTTTATTGGTTGTCTTGTGAGATGGGATGTGATTTTTAATCCTGATGAATGTCACATTTAGCTAATTTGTTATTTATTTTTTAAAATTATTTGTAAATAAAAGTGATGTTACTATGTCGGTTCGTATTAATACTATTCCTGATGCAAGAAGTTATCCCCAAAATAACGGCTATGTTAAATGGTTAATGGTTCTGTTATTACTGCTATCTACAGTTTTAGTGTTGACATTACTTCTGTTTATAGATGGGCTTGCAATAAGTTATCGATCTTTCTGGGTGATGTTTTTCGGTATTCTCGCTTTTATATGGTCACTCGCCGCATCAGTCTATTGGTTGGTTTTTATAACACAATGTATCCGAGTGGATGCGTGGAATAAGCGTCGTGAAGAAGTGATTTTACGGGAAACTCAACGGGGGCGACGTGCGTTGCAAATATTAAACCTTTCTTTGCACACGGCAATGAACGGTGATTCTTTAGCTGAAACCACGATGAACTTTTTGACCCGCCATCAGCGATTGAGTACTTATTCTGTACTGCGTGGTGAAAATATAGTTCGCCGTAGTGTGATTCCACTATTAACGGAACAACCTATAACCAGTCGTTTACCTGAAATTATTTCCCGTCTTTTCAGTGATATCAAACCCCAACTATGTCGATTACCCGATGATTTTCACATCAACGTGTTTTTTGAGATTAATACGCCACTCTCCATGCAAATTGTTATAGATACCTGCAAGGACGAATGGCAAAAAGCCGGATTTTCCAGGACATGTTTATTTTCAAATTCCGCGCGGGGGTTAGCTGTCATAGACGACTGGCTTGATAACGAGATTCACAAAAAGGCGGTTTTGCTGGTTATTTCCTTACATTTGGAACCAGAACAACCTGAGCTCACCGCTGAGTCTGCCTGCGCATTGTTGATGGCTAACAGGTTAACTCAACAGGAAATTACACCGTTGGCTCTATTGCATCGCCCTGAGCGAGTTATTGACACAACAGTCATGGTCGATGGGATTAAACAGGCGCTTGACTGGATGCCTGTAAAACCTGATGCCCTGTCGGGTACGTGGACTGCGACGTTGAATGCGGAACAGCGCGTTGCCTTGCTGTCACTTAATGAGCCATTTATTCAGGAAGCTTCGCTCTATGAACTTGACGCTTTTCTGGGGCGTTCAGACACGGCGGCACCGTGGTTATCCATCGCAACTGCTGCACTGGCAGCCATGCATTTACACCAGCCTCAGTTGGCGCTTAGTGGCGAACTGGGCAGGGATTCTTTGTGGGCGGCGGTGGTATCACCGCATGCTTTACCGCAGGAGGCATCATAGTGGTTCCGGAATTAAACCGTCTTCGGCCTCGTTCGTTCTCACGGCCGATAATGTTCTTCACCCTTACGGTAGCCATTGCGTTATGTACGTTAATTTACCGTAAACCGATGCTTGTGGGAGCCGAGTCAGGCAGCCTAAAGCAGGCGTACTGGATGGCGGGTGTGATAGCAGGCGGCCTGGTTTTTCTGATCATCATGGGCGTTTACCATTTATTAAACCGCCGCTTGGCTATACAGGATTTTGAAACCCGTAGGCAGCGTGCTGCCGGGGATGACTACCGACCTGTGGTGGAGAATAAAGTAAATAACCGCCATCCTGTATGGGGGGAAATTGTGCCCTTCTTACGCACCCGTTACGGTCTCTTTTGGCGCTATAAAGTCCGCCTGTTCCTCATCATCGGTGAGCCTGCCGAAGTGGAATCCATCGCTCCGGGCTTAACCGAACAGTGCTGGCTGGAAGGCGACAGTATCGTGCTGATCCATGGCGGTAACGCGTTAGCCGAACCGGATGCCGAACTGTTGGCATCATTGCGAAAACTGCGTCGCCGCCGCCCACTGGATGGCATCGTCTGGCCGCTGACGACAGAACAGAGCCAGCAGTCGGCGCAGATGGATAAGGCCTGGCGCGGGCTGACCGAAAGCGGAAAACGACTCGGTTTTCAGGCCCCACTTTATCTGTGGCAGGTCTGCGATGATGGCGGTTACCAGACCGAACGCACCCCGCAGGCTGTGGGCTGCCTGCTGGCGGAACATTGCACGGCAGAACACCTGGCCGCCATGCTGGAGGCACAAACACCGCGACTGACAGAGCAGGGGATGCAGCAGTTACTGTCTGATAATCGTCATGATTTCCTGTTGCAACTGGCACATTCCCTGCAAAATAAGGGCGTTGCCCACTGGCAAAACACATTGAAACCTCTGTTATCGGGCGGAGCATATTCTCTGTCATTGCGTGGCCTGATGTTCAGTCCGAAGCATGTGGCCGGAGCAGATACCGCGCCTCACGCCTGGATCCCTTCTCCGGTATGGGCGGGCATCACTGGTGATAACGTCCGGGGGCGTAAGGTGGGTTTCCCGTGGGCACGCGCGACACTGGCGGTGTTGAGCATGGTGGTGATGGTGTGGGGAACCGGGCTGGTGATCTCTTTTCTGACCAACCGCACGCTGGTTCAGGATACCGCCGCGCAGACGGCGCATGCACTGAATACTCGCCTGCCGCTCTCTGAACAGCTGGTGGCGTTGCATAGATTGCAGGGCGAGCTGGAGCGCCTGCAATACCGCATTCGCCACGGCGCGCCGTGGTATCAGCGTTTCGGGCTGGAGCGTAACACGCAATTGCTTGATGCGGCATTTCCCGGTTATGCGCAGGCCGCCAGCCGTCTGGTGCGCGATGTCGCGGCCACGCATTTGCAAAAACAACTCAATGCGTTTGTCACCCTGCCTCCTGACAGCCCTCAACGTACGGCAACAGGCGAGCAGCGCTATAAACAGCTCAAAGCGTTGTTGATGATGTCCCGTCCGGAAAAAGCGGATGCGGCCTTTTTCCGCGCCACGCTGATGGCCGATGGTCTGCGCTACCCGGGGGTAGCAGAAGGCATCACGCAGAGTATCGTTCCTTCGCTGCTTGCCTTCTGGGCCGCGAATCTGGCTGAGCACCCGCACTGGAAGGCGGCACAGCAGCCGGAACTGACCGCCATCGTGCGAAAAATCCTGTTGCGCCAGATTGGTGTGCGCAATGCGGAAAATACGCTCTATCAACGTGTGCTGAAACAGGTTTCCCGTAATTACGCGGATATGACGCTGGCGGATATGATCGGCGACACTCAGGCCGACGCGCTTTTTGGTACTGAACAGAATGTACCGGGGATGTTCACCCGCCAGGCGTGGGAAGGGCAGGTGAAAGAGGCGATAGAGCAGGTTGTATCTGCCCGACGCGAAGAAATTGACTGGGTGCTCAGTGATCGCCAGCAAGACGCGTCATCCGAGGTATCGCCGGAGACACTCCGCGCCCGACTCACTGAGCGTTACTTTACCGACTTTGCCGGAAGCTGGCTCTCCTTTCTCAACAGTCTTCGCTGGAAAAAAGAAGCTACGCTGTCCGGTGTGCTCGATCAACTGACACTCATGGCCGATGCTCATCAGTCGCCGCTGATTGCCCTGATGGATACGCTGACGTGGCAGGCAGCAACGGGGCGACCGAACCGTGGGTTGTCGGATTCGCTGGCGACATCGGCAAAGGCGCTCTTTAACAGCGAAGATCAAGGCCGTCAGGACGAAACGCCTCCCGGTCCGCTGGATAAAACCTTTGCCCCGCTGCTGCGGCTGACGGGGGAACGTGCTGCCAGTAGCGGGGATACGCCGCTCAGTCTGCAGACTTATCTAACGCGCGTTAGCCGTGTGCGGCTCAAGCTGCATCAGGTCATCAACGCTCCGGATCCGCAGGAAATGACGCAACAGCTGGCGCAGACGGTGTTCCAGGGCAAAACCGTCGATCTTACCGATACCCGCGACTATGGCCGTCTGGTTGCCGCCAGCCTGGGAGCGGCGTGGAGCGGCTTTGGTCAGGCGCTGTTTGTTCACCCTGTTGATCAGGCATGGCGACAGGTGCTGACGCCCGCGGCAGAGAGCCTCAATCGGCAGTGGCAGCGTGCCATTGTCAGCCGATGGGAACAGGATTTCGCAGGGCGCTACCCCTTTAGTGCCACCCGGAATGATGCCTCTTTGCCGTTGCTGGCACAGTACCTGCGCGATGGCGGGCGCATCCATCAATATCTCACTACGCATCTTGGCGGCGTGCTGAAACGCGAAGGGCGCGACTGGGTGGCCGATACCATGAACACGCAGGGGCTGGTGGTGAATCCGGCGTTTCTGCGTTCCCTGAATCAGCTTGGCGATAACGCAGATACCGCCTTTGCCAGCGGAGATGCCGGAATGCATTTTGATCTGCGCGCTAAACCTGCGCGTGACGTGATGAAAACACAACTGAAGGTTGACGGGCAAACACTGGAATATTTCAACCAGAAGGAGCGCTGGCAGCGTTTTACCTGGCCTGGCGAGCAGTGGCAGCCAGGCGCCTCACTGAGCTGGGCCAGCACGCAAAACAGCGAGCGCATTCTGGCAGATTACCGGGGAAGCTGGAGCCTCATCCGCTTACTGGAACAGGCGGAGATTACGCAACTGGACAGCAGCAGCTATAAGGTGCAGTGGCGCGCCCCGGACGGCCTCCCGTTGCATTACCTGATGCGCGTTGAGCAGGGAAAAGGGCCGATGGCACTGCTGGCGCTGAAAAATTTTCGCCTGCCACAGCAGATCTTCCTGACTGGGAACGTCATGGCAGAGGTGCAAGAACAGGGAGAGCACGAGGATGAGTGAGTTGCTGCAGCAGTTAACCCGTAGCTGTTTTAGCTGTGGCGATGTCCTGCAGGCTGCGCGTGAGCAGGCAGCGTTATGGCAAAAATGGTTATTGCCCGTCAGAGACGATGCGCCTGTTGGCGAAGACCCCGGCTATCACGACGATTTCCTGCTTATGCGCGATGAGATGAACAAGCTGTCCGGCGCCGATACCACGTTGATTTGTACCCTGGCGGAATCCTTACTTCTGACGCAGGCAAAAGATCTGCGTATCGTGACCTATTACATCTGGGCACGGCTTCATCGCGACGGCGAGCATGGGTTAGCGGAGGGGCTGGCGTTGCTGGCCGGGCTTGTTGAACGTTTTGGCACCGCGCTGCTACCGTCCCGACCGTCGAGCCGAAGACTGGTGCTTGAGTGGCTGACCGGCGACAAAATGCTCGATAGTCTGGCGCGTTTTCCGGAAGTGGCAAAGGCGGATTTCGCCAGGATCATCGCCGCGCTGAATTTGCTGTCAGTGTCATTCACGGCGTGGACAGAAGACCAACAACCTCCCTCGCTGATGCCGCTTATCCACGCGCTGGAGTCACGCCTGGTGCAATCGGGCGGAATGAATGCCGTCGTACCTCAAAATAGCGCGGCCCTCTCGCCGCCTGTCGCTTCTCCCCTCATGGGTACAACCTCGTTACAGGTTATCAATTCCGGCCGCGATTTGCTGGATCAGGCCAAAACACTTTCCCGCTACCTGAACGAACAGCCCCGGGGCTGGCTGGCGGCGCATCGTCTGATGAAAACCCTGCGCTGGGACACCGTTCATGAGCTTCCTCCCGATGTCGATGGCAAAACGCGGCTGTCGCCACCACGCACGGAATCGCGTAATCAACTTAAACGCTTGTATGCGCAGCAGAACTGGACAGAACTGCTGGAACAAGCCGACCGGATGTTCAGCGAAGGTGTGTGCCACTTCTGGCTGGATATTCAGTGGTATCTGCACCAGGCGTTAAGTAAAGCAGGGACGCTGTGGGACCGGTGGACGGCGGTTGTCCGTCAGGACCTGGCATTGTTGCTGGAACGGCTGCCAGGGCTGGAGCAGCTTGCATGGAGCGACGGTAGCCCGTTTGCGGATGACGTAACGCGAAACTGGATTGCACAGCAGGTTATGCCACGGGATGAGGGGGCATGGCTGGCTGGCGGGGCGTCTATTACTGGCGAATCATCCCAGGACGATCTTCTGGCGCTGGAACCCGAAGTGCAGGCGCGTGCCGATAGCGAAGGGGTCGATGCCGCGTTGGGCTGGCTCCAGTCACGACCGGGGATTGTTAGCGCGCGACAGCGCCTGCAATTGCGTTTACTCATGGCCCGGATCGCGGAGCAATACGGCAAAACCGAGATGGCGCTGTTGTTGTTAGATGAACTGGATGGGAGTTCGCAGGGGGTGACGCTGGCCCAATGGGAACCCGAGTTGATCTTCGAGATCAAAGCCCGACAGTTGAAACTGCTGCGTTTAAGGGCGCACCGCCATGCGGATAAAGCGCTGCTGGCACGAAAAATGGAAACCCTGCTCGGCACACTGGTGGCGATAGATCCCGCACGCGCTGCCGTATTATGCGATTCGCAACATAAGGATTGATGTTTGTCTGTTTTTCGAATTAAAGGATTTTCATGGACGATCTAACCCAACGTTATTATGAAGCGGAAATGCGCTACCTGCGTGAGGCAGGTAAAGAATTCGCACAGGCCTATCCCGACCGTGCGGCAATGCTGAACCTCGACAAACCCGGTGCTCGCGATCCCTATGTCGAACGCCTGTTTGAAGGTTTTGCTTTTCTGATGGGGCGGCTGCGTGAAAAGCTGGATGATGATTTGCCGGAGCTCACCGAAGGGCTGGTCAGCCTGCTCTGGCCGCACTATCTGCGCACCATTCCCTCACTGTCTGTTGTTGAGCTGGCAACCGATTATCAACTGATGAAACAGCGCGAAACGCTCAGCCATTTTCAGGTGCTGTCACGCCCGATTGGTGAGCGCAAAACCCGCTGTCGCTATACCGCCACGCGAGATGTCACGCTCTATCCGCTGGCTCTGCCAGAGGTATCACTGCAGTACGAGCCGGACGGGCGTTCCATCATTCGCCTGCGTTTTGCATGCAGTCCGCTGGTCGGCGACTGGTCGCACATTGATTTATCACGACTTCCGTTGTATCTGAATGCCGACAGCCCGGTAGCTTGTGCGTTACACCGGGCGCTGACACTGGGAACGCAGCAGATCTGGCTGCGTCTACCGGGACAAGAGCGGTGCGCGCTGAAAGGCCATTTTTCCCCGCAGGGAATGAGTGACGATGACAGGCTCTGGCCCAAGGGAGAATCCGCCTTTAGCGGCTATCAGCTGCTGCTGGAGTATTTCACTTTCCGCGAGAAGTTTATGTTCGTGGCGCTTCATGGGCTGGAAAATATCGCCTGGCCGGAAGGGCTGAACGGCTTTGAGCTGGATGTCGTGCTGGCAGAAAGCTGGTCCCACGATTTACCGTTCAATGCCGATAATATCCGCCTGCACTGTGTTCCGGTTATAAACCTGTTTCCACTGGAGGCCGATCCTCTGCATCTCTCGCCGCTGGAAAATGAATACCTCTTACGGCCCATGCGCATCCAGGATGGGCATACCGAAATCTATTCCGTTGATCGTATCGTCTCCTCACGCCATACCGGCAATCAGGCGTATGTCCCTTTTGCCAGCTTCCGCCATCGGGGCGGCATGTTGCGTCACGATGCCCCCGAACGCTATTACCACACGCGGGTGAAGCGCGGTCCCTCGGGTCTGCATGATAGTTGGTTGATTTTGGGCGGTGATGCATTCGATGCGGACAGGTTGCTGGAAGACGAAACCTTGTCGCTGAGCCTGACGGGCACCAACGGTCAGCTTCCGCGTAAGGCGTTGCAAAGTACGCTCCTGGATACCCCCGTTCATGCGGCGCAAAACAGTTTGCGAGTCCGTAATCTCTGTGCGCCAACGCAGCCTTGCTATCCTCCCTCGCGTGACCGTTTCCACTGGCGGGTTCTCAGCCATCTGGGCTCAAACTTTCTGTCGATGATGGATAATGCGGAGATCCTGCGCGGCACGCTGGCGCTCTATGACTGGACGGAGAGTGAGATGAACCGGCGTCGTCTTGAGGCGATTGTCGATGTTCAGCACCATCTCATTCAGCGTTTCGAAAAAGGCTTTCTGCTGCGTGGGGTAGACATTCAGGTCACTCTCGACAGCAACGGTTTTGCCGGGGAGGGGGATATCACCCTGTTTGGTGAACTGCTCCACCGCTTCTTCGCGCTCTATGCCGATATCCATCTCTTCACACAACTGACCGTAATATTGCAACCCACAGGGAAGTGTCTGCAATGGACCGAACATCACAGCCAGCGCGTACCGGGCTGATCAACCGACTGACGCCGCAGATTTCGCGGATTAACTTTTACCGTTTTTGCCAGTATCTGGAACAGGCCAGGCCACATGCTCCGCCGCTGGGCAGTACCGCGAATCCGGCAGATGATGCCGTGCGTTTTCGCCCGCACCCCGGGATGGGTTTCCCCGTCAGCGAACTTAAAGCGGTCGAGTATGCTGCACAGCAGCCTGACGCGCCGCTCACGGTACGCACCACTTTTCTGGGACTATACGGCGTCGATTCCCCTCTGCCGACGGCTTACCTGGACGACATTGCGCAGGGAAAAGACGGCCATGAGGCGGTGATGGCGTTTCTGGATATCTTTAACCACCGCTTTACCACGCAGTACTACCGCATCTGGCGCAAATACAACTATCCGGCGTCGTTTGAACCGGGCGCTATAGATGCGATTTCCCGCTGCCTGTTGGGGCTTATCGGTTTGGGAATTCCCGGAAGCGAAAAGCATATTGCCACGCCCGTTTCCCGTTTTCTGGCGCTGTTGAGCGTAATGCGCCTGCCGACTCGTACAGCAGAAGGGGTGACGGCGCTAGTGGCGCTGCTTGCGCCAAAGACGCTGGCAACGGTAACACCTCACGATCCACAGCCTGTGGTACTGAAAAAGCGGTCTTGTTTATCCCGAGCCTCGCGCATTGTTCTGAAAACGCGCCCTCTGCTGGGGCGCACGGGCACGGACGTTAACAGCCAACTGCTGCTGCAACTCTATACCGAAGAGGCTGATGAGGCGCGCGGGTGGCTGCCAGGAGGACAGTTACATACCGATCTTCTGGTGCTGCTGCGTGTGTATCTTGGCTGGCGCTGCCAGGCGCGATTACAGCTCACGCTTCCGGTCAGCCTGCTGCCTGCCGCGCAGTTAGGTAAGCAGCGTGTGCAGATTGGCCGAACCGGGATTTTGCCAGGTTCCGCGTCAGCCGCCGGGACTGTGACGGTGAAACTTGGTCACTATCAGGGATTAATGCGCACTTCATCCATTTGTGACAGGGAGAGTATTACGCATGTTTGTTATCCACAGTAAGCGCCGGGTGCTGGCCTGCGCGGTGGTGCTGTCGGTTTGCCTGACGGGCTGCGGGCTGAGTCAAAAGGTGATTGAAGGCTCGAAAAGCATGGCCGCCGCCCTCTTCTATAAACAGATCAACATATTGCATCTGGATTTCATTTCCCGTGGCGCGCTCAACACGGACGCGCAAGACACGCCGCTTTCCACCATGGTGCATATCTGGCAGCTGAAATCGCGTGCTCGTTTTGATAAAGCGGATTACGACACCTTGCTCACCCAGGAAGAGGCGACACTCAACGGGGATGTCCTGGCAGAGCACTCGGTCTGGATTAAACCTGAAGGCGCAGTTTCACTGGATGTTCCGCTGGACAAAGAGACGCAGTTTGTTGCCATCGCCGGGCAGTTTTATCAGCCGGATGAGAAGCATAATACCTGGCGGTTGATCCTGACACGGGACGATCTGGATGCGGATAAACCCCGCACTATCGAGCTTCTGCGCAGTCAGTTGACGCTGCTTCCGATACAGGACAATTAAACCATGCCGACACCTTCCTTATACGAAATGTTGATGTCTGGTTTTAGCGGGGAATTACCGCTGGAACAGGTCGGCGAGCGGGACCAGCTTATCCTTTCCGTGATGGACAATATGCAGCGCATCATCAACTGTCGGGCGGGTACGCTGGCGCATCTACCCGACTACGGGTTACCGGATCTCAGCGTGATACATCAGGGAATGGCGGCGGGTATTCACGGGTTAATGCGCCAGATTGAGGAGACGCTGCGACGTTATGAACCGCGCCTGAGCCAGCTTCGCGTGGAGCTACTGCCGCAGCCGCGTCCCGGTCACCTGAATTACCTGATTCACGCCGAACTTCCCGCCAGGGGCTGGATACATTTTGACGGGATATTCTCGCCGGAAGGGCGGGTTGTCCTGCGCCATCTTAAGCAACAGGAGCGTACGTAACCGATGACGGATCATTCTTCATTTCTCCGCCAGGTTCGGGCAGGTGGCGATCCCTGCACCTTTCGTGAATCGGGCGAATTGCAGGCCGAAATGGGTAAACTTACCCACCCGGCGCGCCCGGACGTCGACTGGCCTCGGGTCGAATCATTGTGTCTGGCGTTGTTCAGGCAAAATGGTGTGGAACTGCAAACGCTGGTCTGCTACATCGTGGCCAGAACAAAGCAGCAGGGGCTGGTGGGCATGACCGACGGGCTGGAGGCGCTGCAAACATTGATAGTGCGTCACTGGGCGGATTTCTGGCCCGAGCAGGCACATTCAAGAGTCACTCTGCTCAGTTGGCTGGCGGAAAAGATACAGCAGTCGCTACGGACAATGGAAACCCAGTATCACGATTTGGCACGGGTCTATCGTTGTGAGCAATACCTGGCTGAGCTTGAAAAAGTGCTGCGTCAGTGCGAACTCTGGCATCTGACCCGAATGGATATCGTTGTCGGGACGTTGCGTAATGTCGCACTGAGACTCGAACGGCTTACACCGCAGGGGACGGATATCAACGTAACGCCGATAAACGCGCTCACCACAACGCCCATTGCGCCGGAAAACGTTGTTCAGCTTGCCGTACAGCCAGAGCGGCAGGCGGCGGCTACAGCCCCCCGGCGTTCATGGCCGGTGTTTTTTGCCGGAATGATGACCGCAGCGTGCCTGAGCGGTATTGGGATTGGTGGCTGGATATTCCTCAATCAACCTGATTTACGGGAACAAGAGCGTAGCGCGATGCCGATTTCTGAGCTGTCTCATTACGCGCAGGCACAAAAACAGTTGCAGCGTCTTTCTCAGCAACTGGACACTCTGGATGAACGTAAAGGGAAGTATTTAACCGCATCAGAACTGAAAACGGCCGTTTTCGCGATTCGGCAATCATTGCAAACGCCACCGCTGGAAGAACTGCTTCGGCAACTGGATGAACAGACGCGCGCTGGTGAGGTTACGCCTGCGCTGATCGTACAAATCGAGACCCGCTTTCAGCAGTTGCTCAACCGCTATGCCATTTTAAGCAACTCACGCGAGAATCACTCAGGGCAGAAGAAGCAGTAAGTGTCGTGTGGTTTGCTTCTAACCCTCTGTCAGCATAAGGCCCGGACCACCCCAGTCCGGGCCTTTTTGCATTTACTCCTTCGCCGTTGCGCGACGTGGAGCAAACCCTTCGCTAACCCCTTCGCGATCGTGACGTGCAATCCAGCGATAACTGCATGCCCCCAGAAACACGCCGATAAACCAGCTAAAATTAGCGACTTCGTGCAGTGAGGGAATAAAGCTAATGATCAGGCATACGGCAACCGACGGTACCAGAGCAGCAACGGCTTTCGGATTAATGCCGTTTTTGTACCAGTAACGCCCATTCGGGGAGACAGTAAACAGATCGTCGACAAATACTTTCCCGCGTTTAATCAGGTAGAAGTCAGCCAGCAGGATACCGAACAACGGCCCGATAAAAGAACCCAGCACATCCAGCGTGTAGTGGATGAGTTCCGGAGACTGGAACAGGTTCCACGGCGTCAGCAACACGGAGCCAACTGCGGCGATCATCCCACCCGTACGGAAGCTTATTTTCTGCGGTGAGCAGTTAGAGAAATCGAACGCCGGGGAGACGAAGTTTGCCACGATATTGATGCCGATGGTGGCGATGATCATGGTCAACAGGCCAATCGCCATCGCCAGGCTGTTGCCCACGTGGCTGACGGTCTCGATGGGGTCGGTGATCATTTTGCCGAACAGCGACTGCGTGCCTGAAACGATCACCACGGTAACGATGGAGAACAGCAGGAAGTTAAACGGCAGCCCCCAGCGGTTGCCGCGACGAATTTCCTGCATGCTCTTGCCGTAGCGCGAAAAGTCGCCAAAGTTGAGCAATGGCCCGGAGAAGTAAGAAACCACCAGCGCAGTTGCGGTAATCATCTGCCAGGTTTGCTCGCCTGCGGTCAGCTCTTTGCTGGCAAGGGTAAAGGAGATACCGCTAAAGCCGGTTTGTGACAGGATCCACACCGCCAGCGCCAGCATCACCACGTAGACTGCCGGGCCAGCGATATCGATAAAGCGTTTAATCGCGCTCATCCCGTGCCAGAACACCAGCGCCTGCAATACCCACATGATACCGAAGCACACCCAACCCAGATGCGACAGACCCAGGAAATGCCCCTCGGTCATCGGCGCCAGAGACGGCCAGAATTTCAGCATCACCAGCATTAACGCATTAGCCGCCAGATAGGTTTGTATACCATACCAGGCAAAAGCGATAAGCCCACGGATGACGGCAGGAATGTTGGCACCGAACACGCCAAATGCCTGGCGACAGATCACCGCATAGGGCACGCCAGCCATTTGGCTTGGTTTGGCGACAAGGTTTGCGCACAACTGCACAATACAGATGCCCAGCAACAGGCACAGTAATACCTGCCAGCTGGCAAGGCCGAGCGCGAAGAAGCTGGCCGCGACCACGTATCCGCCCATGCTGTGCACGTCGGACATCCAGAAAGAGAAGATGTTGTACCACGTCCAGTTCTGGTCGCGCGTTGGGGCCAAATCGTTGTTAGTGAGTCTTGGGCTGTAACTGTCTTTGTAATTTGGTTCAAGGTTTGGCATGGAATCTGCTCCTCTGAATACAGATTGTGACGTTATGTCTGCCATCCTGTATTGCATGAACCAGGCCAGGTTTTAATTTTATGTATACAAAATACTTTAATGATGTATACAAATAGATAAGAAATACGTAACAAAGGAATACCCCAATGAAGCAACCAACGGGGCTACAGACCCCAGCAGATCTGGAAGATAAAGAAAACTTCATCTGGCAGTCGCTGATGACCGCCATTGTCGAACATCAACTCCCGCCAGGCAGTAAATTACCCGAAGAAGCGCTGGCTGACGTGTTTGGCGTTAGCCGCACGGGGATCCGTAAGGTCCTGACGCGCCTTGCGACGGTGCAAATGGTCACCATGACGCCCAGACGTGGTGCATTCGTCGCCAAACCGGATATCGACGAGTCGAAATCGATCTTCGCCACCCGCAAAATGATCGAGTGCGCCAATCTGCCGCAGGTGCTTGAGCATCTGCAGGCACCGCATATAGTGGGGCTGGAGAAAATCATCGCGCAGGAAGAAGAGGCGCATCAGAACCACGATGGCGCGGCGGCGATTCGCCATTCTGCGGCGTTTCATATTCAACTGCAGGCCATCTCGGGTAATGCGGTGGTGACCGATATTGTGACCACACTGGCACAGCGCTCGTCACTGGTGATTGCCGCCTGGGGCGCCCCCTGGCAGCGCGGATGCCGCTGTGACGACCATGACAGGCTCATCGAGCTGGTACGTAAAAAGGACGGCGCAGCGCTGAGTCACGCCATGGCGCATCACTTCGACCATATCGTCTCGAGCCTCAGTTTTGAGCGCGGCGGCGACATCCTTCCCGACTTTGCCCGCCTGTTCGGCTCTGCAGGAGAACACCCATGACGCCATGTTGTATACAGGTGATTAATCCTAATACCAGCCCGGAGATGACCCACACCATCGCCAGCGCCGCCCGCCAGGTTGCCGCGCCGGGTACAACGATCCTCGCCAGTTGTCCGACCAAGGGCGTAGCGTCGATTGAAGGGCATTTTGACGAGGCGATTGCCGCCATTGGCGTGCTGGAACAGATAAAGAGAGGGATGGTGCAGGGGGCGCAAGGTCATGTGATTGCCTGCTTTGGCGATCCGGGCCTGCTGGCCGCGCGAGAACTGGCAACCGGGCCGGTGGTGGGGATTGCCGAAGCGGCCATGCATGTCGCTACTATGGTCGCAACGCGTTTTTCCATCGTTACCACCTTGCCGCGCACGGTGATTATCGCCCGTCATTTATTGCAGCAATATGGCTTCGAACACCACTGCGCTGCGCTGCATGCGATCGATTTACCGGTACTGGCGTTAGAAGATGGCACGGGTCTTGCTCAACAGAAAGTACGCGAGCGCTGTATACAAGCCAAACGAGAAGATAATAGCGGCGCTATTGTTCTTGGCTGTGGCGGGATGGCAAACCTTGCCAGCGAGCTGACGCAGGAGCTGGGTATTCCGGTGATTGATGGCGTCACGGCCGCGGTGAAAATGGTGGAATCCCTCCTGGCATTGGGGCTTGGTACCAGTAAGTACGGCGATCTGGCGTATCCCAATAAAAAGCCGCTTTCAGGATGCTTTGAAATGCTGAGCTGAAAGCGGCCCCAAAATGAGGTCGAATCAGCATGCATTCAGATACGGACAAGCCTGTCTGGCACTTTACCGATAACTACCCGCGCGATCTGGCGGGGTACGCCGGGAAACCTCCTCATGCGCAGTGGCCCGGTGGGGCGCGCATTGCCGTGCAGTTTGTCCTGAACTTCGAAGAGGGCGGTGAGAACCATATTCTGCATGGCGACGCCGGTTCTGAACAGTTTCTGTCCGATATTATCGGCGCGGCCAGCTACCCTGACAGACACATGTCCATGGACTCGCTATATGAATACGGTTCCCGCGCAGGTTTCTGGCGCATTCACAATGAGTTCCAAAAGCGCGGCCTGCCGCTAACGGTATTCGGCATTGCAATGGCGCTGGCACGCAACCCGGAGATCGTCGCGGCGATCAAGGCGGCGGATTACGACGTGGTGAGCCACGGTTGGCGCTGGATCCACTATCAAAATATGGATATCCAGACGGAGCGCCAGCACATGCAGCAGGCAATGGAGATCCTCACCACGCTGTTTGGCAAGGCGCCGAGCGGCTGGTACACCGGACGCGACAGTCCGAACACCCGTAAGCTGGTGGTTGAGCAGGGCAATTTTTTATATGACAGCGATTACTATGGCGACGATCTGCCGTTCTGGACGACGGTCGACCAGAAGCCTCACCTGATTGTGCCCTATACCCTGGATGCGAACGACATGCGCTTTGCCACCGCGCAGGGTTTTAATACCGCTGAGCAGTTCTATACCTACCTGAAAGACAGTTTCGATGTGCTGTATGAAGAGGGAGAGACGTCACCGAAGATGATGTCGATTGGTATGCACTGCCGACTGCTGGGGCGACCTGGGCGCTTTAAGGCTCTGCAGCGTTTTCTGGATTATGTGCAGAGCCACGAGGATGTGTGGGTGTGCCGCCGCCAGGATATCGCCGAGCACTGGGTGAAGACGCACCCGTATCAGTCCGAGTGATTTTCCCTTCAGCCTAACCTTCTCCCTGAAGGGGAGTGGGGGGATACTGTAGCCCTGGTAAGCGCAGCGCCACCGGGGATAATTCCCGGATGGCGGCGCAAGCGCCTGATCCGGGCTACGTTTTCTGTAGCCCTGGTAAGCGCAGCGCCACCGGGGATAATTCCCGGATGGCGGCGCAAGCGCCTGATCCGGGCTACGTTTTC
>OIFX01000217.1_pt1 | contig 35765 bp, 23 predicted proteins | sample 1582151 | NCBI WGS metagenome assembly OIFX01 (sample SAMN07501068, study PRJEB24779) | human gut metagenome
CTCTTTAGAGGGCCACCACTAGAGAAAGACCCTTATAGGGTCAGAGCAAACCACCCGTTCTACGGGTGGTTATGATTGAGAAATACAAGTACGTATGATATAGTTAACGTAGAGTCAATGTAGTATATTTTGGTATAAGGAGAGATACTATGAGTTCTACAACTATTATTATCATCGTGGTGGTTGCAGTCATTTGGGCCATTTTGTTTGCCGTATTTATGAAGTTCAATAAAAAACGACAAGCCGGTGAACAACAATTTGTACAAGAGAATGCTAATAAAGCGATTCTTCATATTTATGGTAAATCTGTAAAGGTTGATGGTAAGGACCTTTCTACTATTGATCATAAAACTGGTCAATATGGTCAAGTCATTGTGGCATTAATACCAGGAGAACATACCATTGAATCCGTATATTACACGACGGATAATGTGGGTACTAAAACAAAGAATGTTGAAACACAGCCTGTTACCATCACAATTCCAGTACAAGCAGGTAATGAATATAATGCGGCTATGTATTTCTATTCCGCAGAACAACGTAATGCGTATTATAAAGGTGACGTTGACGATGCCGTTTTAGAAGTTGAACTAGAATTAGAATCTGGTTTTACAGCGAATACTCATGCTTATATCATCGTGTACCGTGAATGTAAATAAATTAGTATAGTAACTGTTTAATAGAGCTATCATTGTGGTAGCTCTATTTTTTATAAATCGTTGGTGGTTATTATCATATTTATTTGTGATATAATAAAAAGATATATGAAAGGAGCATAATTATGGACTTCTATACCGTTTACTATGTGGAAAGCCAAATCACATCTGGTCATACATTAGGGTTCGTTATCTTTGTAGTTGTTTTATTAGCCCTTCTCGGAGTAGGTATTCAAGTTTTGCGTAATGGTTTTACAAGCCGCTATCGTGATTTAACCGTTATTTTATCCTTAATTATTGTATTTTTCTTAGGTCTTGAATATCAAGAATATGGGCGTATGAAGGTGTATTCAGAAGATTCCTCTCGCATGGCTCAGTTCTTACACTCCTTTAGTGCCGATCGTGGTGTTGATGAAGGTCAATTAGCTGTTAACTCCTTAAAGGTACGTAATGGTATAATTTTAAAGGTTAGCGATGCATACTATGAGGTGCAATTTAACCCTGAATTTACTACCTATACAATCACTCGTGTGTATACAGTAAGCCCGACAGATCGAATTCATGATAAAGCGGATGTATTACCATAAGGAGGACCACATATGACAGAAGCTATGGCCGTCTATGGGATGGTCTTTGCCAAACTCGCCATAGGTCTCTTGGCGATTATTTTACAAATTAATTTAATGGGTAAAGGTAATTTGGCGCCTACCTCAGCCTTAGATCAATTACAAAACTATGTACTCGGTGGCATTATCGGTGCCATCATCTATAATGATGCGATTGGTATTTTACAATTTATGTTAGTTCTCATCTTATGGACTATTCTCGTAATGACGCTTAAATTCTTAAAAGGCAATCTTCGATTCTTTAAAACAATTCTAGATGGTCATCCTGTAATTGTTATCGAAAAAGGTCATGTCTTAACTGAAGAATGTATGCGTTATGGTATTCAATCGGCTGAATTAAAACTAAAACTTCGCACAGCTGGTGTTCAATATGTAGCAGATGTTAAGCGCGCCGTATTAGAGCAAAATGGTCAGCTTAGTGTTGTTCAGTTCGGTGAAGAAAATATTCGTTTTGATTTGATCAATGATGGTCAAATTAATCAATTTACTCTTGATGTAATTGAAAAAGATAAAGAATGGCTAGAACAAGAGGTACAGGCACAAGGGTATTCTATTAAGGATATCTACATTGCGGAATACAGAGATGGTAAAGTCGTATTGTATCCGTATGAGAAAAAACATCGGCCTCAATTGGTAAAAACAATTAAAACAAAGACTATTCATACAAAGGATAAAATAAAATCTAAAATATAATCTCTTGAATTATATATAGAGAGCGTTGTTAAGCCCACTTTTCGTAGTGGGCTTATATAGAAAGGAAATTAGTGAACCGTAAAGATTTAATTGATCGATTACAAGAACTTTATAAAGATGAGGATAGTCGCGTAACTATTAACCCTCATGCGGAGCAAAAGGTTGCTATTGTTTATCCAAATACATATTTCGTTGGCATGAGCAATTTAGGCCTTCACATTATCTATGAGGAAATCAATTTGCATCCATCTAGTGTATGCGAGCGGATATTCTTGCCTGAGAAAAAGGAACTAGACGTCTATGATAAGACGAAAACTCCGCTTATGAGTGTTGAAACGCAACGACCTATGCATCAGTTTGATGTAGTGGCCTTTGATGTGACCTTTGAAATGGACTATTTTCACATTCCATTAATGCTACGATATGGGCGTGTGCCTGTTATGAGCGAAGATCGAACTGGCTTTGATCCTATCGTCATTGCCGGAGGACCTTGTGCGACATTTAATCCTGAGCCTTTTGCGGACTTTATCGATGCTTTCATCATCGGTGAAGGGGAGGGCATCGTTACTGCTGTGTTAGAACGAGTTCGCAAGGGTCGTGAGAATGGTGAAAGCCGAGAAGAAACGATTTCTGCACTAGCTCAAATTGATGGTGTATATATACCTGTTTTATATACGCCTCGATATGACGATAATAAGCGTTTTGTTGGCTATGATATAGCAGCTGGTGCACCTCAAATCATACGACGCCACTTTGAGCCTCTTACGAGCGGTGGTGAAACGGTAATTGCTACGAATTTCACCGAGTTTGGTGCCATGTATATCATCGAGGTAGCTCGAGGCTGTGGCCGCCATTGTCGATTCTGTATGGCCGGGTACTGTTTCCGCGTACCGCGTGTACGACCACTAGATATCTTGAAAGAAGGCGTCGATAGAGCAGAAAAGTTAGGAAAAAAGGTGGGCCTTATGGGGGCGGCCATTTCCGATTATCCAGAGGTTGATGAATTAGTAACCTATATTCGCTCTAAGGATATGCGCTATTCTTGTGCGTCCTTGCGCGCCGATTCCTTGACACAAGCCGTTGTCGATGGATTGGCTGAAAGTGGACAAAAGACAATTACTATTGCACCTGAGACGGGTAGTGAACGCTTACGCCGTGTCATCAACAAGGGGATTAGTGAAGAAAATCTTCGCACTGCTGCTCAGTTATCTGCTAAGTCTGGTATTCAACATATGAGGCTATATATTATGATAGGACTTCCCACAGAAACGGATGAAGATATAGATGCTATCGTAGGACTGGCAGAACGTACACAAGCACACATGGCTGAGGTGGGCTGTAAAGGCCGATTAACACTTAGTATTAATCCATTTATACCAAAGCCGTTTACGCCATTTCAATGGATGGCTATGGATCATCAAAAGAGCGTAGAAAAGAAATTACAATATATTAAGAAATCATTGCAAAAAAATCGTCGCATCGAGGTACTCGTTGAGTCTCCTAAAGAAGCATATATCCAAGGTGTACTCGCTCGAGGTGATCGCCGCTTAGGCAAGGTACTCGCTGCATGTGCTCTAGATAGAGGTAGCAAATCCTTTAAATCTGAAATGAAAAAAGTCGGCCTCGACATGGATGACTGCAATTATCGGGAACGCAAGTTTGAGGATTATTTGCCTTGGTCTCATTTGGATATGGGTCTAAGAAATGGTTATTTAGAACAAGAATGGCAACGGGCCGTTGATGAAGCGTATACACCGCCTTGCATGGAAGGGTGTAAGCGCTGTGGCGTGTGTAAGTGATTCGAGAAATAAATAGTAGAGGAACAGTCGTATGGATATTACTGTTGTAAATGTAAATACAAATGATGATCGTAAATGGTCTTTTGAAATGCCTAACTGGGCCAATCAATTTCCTCTGGTTATGGGGGATACATATCGTCATGGCGGTGTATCTAAGAAGCCATGTGAATCTCTAAATTTAGCTACTCACATAGGAGATTCATTACAAGATGTATTAGATAACCGCAGCATTGTGTCTGATTATTTAGGTGAATCGCCAGACCGCATTACCTGTGGTAATCAGGTGCATGGCCTTAATGCAGTACGCATTACAGAAGATTTAATCGGTGCTGGCGCCATGAGTTCTGATACAGCCATTCCAGATTGTGATGCGATATATACGGATATTCCCAATGTACCATTATTCTTATTTACCGCAGATTGCGTACCGGTAGGAATTTATGATCCTGTGCATCATGTGGTGGCTACCGTTCATGCAGGTTGGCGCGGTGCTATAGGCCATCTACCGGTTATCACCATAGAGGCGATGCAACGAGATTTTGGTACGCGCTTTGAAGACTGCTATGTCTATTTAGGTCCTAGCATTGGACCTGAATCCTTTGAGGTGAATCAAGAACTGGCAGATACTTTCACAGACGAGTGGAAGAAAATAACTGATGCCAATAGTGATGAATTGGTCCGATATATCGTTAGAGATGGTGCGTCGAAAGCGACACCACATGTTGATTTGTGGCGATTTATCGAAGAAGATTTGTTGCAAAGAGGTGTTCCAAAGGACCAAATCTGTATTGGTGGTACCGATAGTATGACCGATGAGAATTGTTTTTCCTATCGTCGTGAACATGGCAAAACAGGGCGTATGGCATTATTTGGTATGCTCGAAAAACGGTAAAGATATACATTATTGGTTAAATATTATATAATATAAGTCTATAGGATATTTATTTATACGTTACTATATGGGAGGATCATATGATTGAAGAATCCCTTCATAAAATCCAACAACGCATGGCTGATGCAATGGCTAGCGTAGGGCGCACGGATACGGCGTTACTTGTTGCGGTTACAAAGAATCATCCTGTAACGGCTGTAGAGGAAGTGGCTCGCCTTGGATGCACTCATGTAGGCGAAAATCGCGTGCAAGAGGCAAAAGAAAAACAAATGCTTTATACAGGACCTAAATTGATATGGCATTTAATTGGCCATTTACAAGTTAATAAGGTTCGTCAAGCCGTACCGATGTTTGATTTGATTCATTCTGTAGATAGTAAGAAACTATTAGATGAAATCGAAAAGGTAGCTGCTAAGCATGATAAGGTACAAGATATATTGTTACAAGTCAATGTAGCTCGCGAAGCGAGTAAGTCTGGTATGTCCGTAGAGGATTTTCCTGACATACGAGACTATGCGAAGACCTTACCGCATGTACGCGTTAAAGGGTTGATGTGCATGGCTCCGTTTTTCGAAAATCCGGAGGATGCAAGACCTATCTTTAGAGTGGCACATGCTTTGTATGAAGATATGAAAGGGTATTTCCCTGATGGGAATATACAATATTTGTCGATGGGGATGACACATGACTTTGAAATAGCCTTACAAGAAGGGGCTAACATCGTGCGTGTAGGCACTGCCATCTTTGGGGAACGTGTATATAACTAATTGGGAATATAACAGTGTGAGTATATTAGGAGGATTACCATGTCTATGGGAGAACAATGGCAAAAAATCAAAAATTTTATCGGCATTAATAATGATGACCGTTATGATTATGATGATGAGTATGAATATGAAGATGATGAGGACTATGCAGAGGACGTGCCACCAGTAGCACCAACAGCAGCTGCATCTGAGTTCCATCCACGTAAGGTAGGAGGCACATCCACTATGACACAACGTCCAACAGCCATGAAAGTAGTTGTTATCGAACCTAAGGTTTTTGAAGATTCTGAAAGCATCACTCATCAATTGCGTGACATGCGTCCTGTATTGATTAACTTTGAAAATACAGATCCTCATGAAGCTGCTCGTATTGTTGACTTTGTATCTGGTGCAACATTTGCATTAGATGGTAAATTGGAAAAGGTAGGCAAAGACATTTTCATGTGCGTACCTGTTAATGTATCCATTGATTATAATAATGAATCTGAAAGTGGAACAACTGAGCAACAAGAATTTAACTGGCAAAATAAATAATCCGGTATAGAAAAAGTGGTGATACTATGTTGGGAAAAACAGTATGTATAGGCGTAGGCGCCATGGGTGGTGCCCTTTTACGAGGCGCACTTTCACAAGGCATATTACGTAGAGATAATGTATCAATCGTAGTGCGTCGCCCTGAACATCGCGACGAATTAGTTGACGAATTGGGCGTTACAGGTTTTGTAGAATTACCTGATATGGCACAGTTTGACACGATTATCTTAGCTGTTAAACCACAGGTATTACCATCTGTATTGAGCCAATTAACGTCTGTGAAAGCGGGTGCTACGGTTATATCTGTGGCAGCTGGCGTAACATTAGATACCTTGCGCAAAGCATTACCAACCGCGGTGTTGTACCGTGCCATGCCGAATACTCCAGCATCTATTGGATGTGGTATGACTGCGTTGACTGCGGATAATGGAGCTGATACAATTCACGTGGAGGCTTTATTTAATGCTGTTGGTGAAGTAGCCGTTGTCAGTGAAGCCGACCTAGATCGATTAGGCGCTTTGTCTGGTGCTGGCCCAGGATATATGTTTGTCATTTTAGATGCCTTGGCTGATGCGGGGGTCCGCATTGGATTACCTCGTCAATTGGCGATCAAGGCGGCTGCCCAAACGATGTATGGGGCTGGTAAAATGGCATTAGAATCCAGCACACATCCTGCTATATTGCGCGATCAAGTGACTAGCCCTGGCGGCACTACGATTGCTGGCATTGGAGCTATGGAAAAAGGTGGCTTGCGCAGTGCCCTACAAGATGGGGTTGTTGCTTGTTTAGCTCGTTCCAATGAATTGGGGAAATAATGGCTGATACTAGTAAATTAATTAGATATTTTGAAGCAAGCGGTAGCGGTGAAGAAGCGCGCCGTATGCTTGATTTAGCAGAACAAGTGGTAAAGGGAAAACCGTATCGCGTATGTGACTTTACAAGTCCTGCAGGACTTGTTATTGCGGATGCAATTAAGGCGGCTTATCCTGAATTACTCGTTCAATCCTATGGCGGCTATGAAGGGGCGGAACGTATTCGTATCGCTTTTGTAGATAGTCATTTTCAAGGTACAGTAGATATGGGTATCATTCCCTTGAAGGTATCTTGGGATCCACGATTTAGATTGTTAAATCATCGTGATGTGCTTGGTTCTTTGATGGGGCTTGGCATTGATCGCTCGAAATTTGGCGATATTATCATGGGCCAAGGGGGCGCACAAATTCTCGTAGATAGCGCTGTAGCAGATTTTGTAGTACAAAATTTTACAAAGATCGCTATGGTTGCCGTATCTGTAACTCCGATGGAGTTAGATGAGATAGCACCAAAAGAAGAAAAGATTAAAGAAGTGCGTACTACCGTTGCATCACTTCGATTGGATGCGGTAGCAAGCTCTGGCTTTAGCGTATCCCGTACCAAATTGGTGAGCGCTGTAAATGCCGGTTTATTGCAAGTAAATTGGCAACCTGCAAAGGGGCCATCCCAAGAGGTCAAAGAAGGGGATATCATCTCTATGCGTGGTCGTGGCCGAATGAAGGTAGAGGCTATTACGGGCACATCCCGTAAGGGACGTATCGGCGTTTACCTTAAACGATTTATGTAAGCAAATAAGCAATCGGCTTGATTCATCAAGCCGATTTTTTATACCGCTTATGTATATCTATAGTTTCATATGTAGGTATACATAAGCGGTATCATCAATTATGCGAGGTTCATTATGATATCTCTAACATTACAAACTACAGCGAGTGATACCATTTTATTTGTAGGTGGTGGCGCCGTGGCTGAACGGCGACTAGCATTATGCTTAGACGAGCCCTGTCAATGCATTGTTATTAGCCCTGTTATAACAGATCAGATGAAAGCTTGGCATGAGGATAACAGATTTATTTGGCACAATACAGTGTTTAGCGATGACCATATAGACATTGTAAAACAATGTAAATTATTGTTTATCTGTACAGATAATAAAGCTGTTAATGATTATATCGAAGCTATAGCACGCAATAATGGCATACTAGTCAATCGTGTCGATAATGCTACAGCTTGTGATTTCACAGTACCATCAACAATCGATATGGGTGATTTGCATGTTGCGATTAGTGCTAATAATGGGGGACCACGTATTAATCGTCTTGTGAAACAAGATATGATGAATCGTTATAATATATTGCAAATTGTCATACCGAGACTTAAAATTATGAGGGAAGAGGTAAAGTTACTGATCCCTAGCGTAGAGGAGCGTAGCCGTTTTTGGCGCACTCATCTAGGCGAATCTGAATTTCAGGCTATTCTTAAGGGACAATGGCCTTTGATAGAGGAGAAACTACACCATGCAATTAGTGGTATTAGGACTAAATCATAGAAGTGCTGCCGTTGAGGTGCGTGAACGTTTCTCGTTTGAAAAAAACGAGGTAGAAAGCGCCTTAAATCGACTCTATGAATACGAAAAAATTTCAGAATGCGTCATTCTATCGACGTGCAATCGTACGGAAATTTATGCTGTATTAGAAGATGTACAATCTCCTAAAGCGTATATGCTCGATGTATTAAAGCATTTAAAACATGCCGATACAATTGATGAATCCGCATTTTTCTTCTATGAAGAGAAAGCATGTATAGAACATTTATTCCGCGTATCTGCTAGCCTTGACTCCCTAGTATTGGGGGAAGGTCAAATCCTCAGCCAATTGAAAGGTGCCTATATCGCGGCCTATAGTGCAGGCTTTACGGGAACCGTATTTAATATCTTGTTCCAACGCGCTATTGGCGTTGGTAAAAAGGTTCGGACCAATACAGGTATTGCGAATACACCTGTGTCTGTTAGTTACACGGCGGTTAACTTGGCGGAAGATAGCCTAGACAAACCACTTTCAGAAGCAACAGTCCTCATCTTAGGGGCTGGTACCATGAGTGAGTTAACAGCTACACACTTACAAGCAAAGGGTGTAAAAACCATATTCGTATCCAATCGAACTTTCACCAAAGCGGAAGCCTTGGCGAAGAAATTTAATGGGCAAGCCATTAAATTAGATCACTATGTAGAACAAGCAGAACATGCAGATATCATCATTACATCGACGGGGGCACCGCATTATATTATTGGTGAAAAAGAGGCAAAACGGATTGCCGCATTGCGTCATGGACGTCCCATCGTGATGATTGATATTGCAGTGCCACGTGATATTGATCCAGTCGTTGCAGATATCGAAGGTGTGTATCTATTCAATATCGATGCTCTAGAAAGCGTTGTAGAAGAAAATAAACAACAACGCGAGGAAGAGGCGAAACGGGCTGAACCGATTATTCACGAAGCCATCGATGAAGTGTTAGAAAAGTTTAGTTATTTATCCGTACGTCCTATGATGGCATTATTGACGGATAAGGCTGACCGTATTCGTCGCCGTGAATTACATCGAGCGCTGGCTAAATTGCCGGATATTTCCGATAAAGAGCGTCGCATCATTGATTCTATGAGTCGTATGATCGTTAGAAAAATGCTAAGAGAACCGATGATTCATTTCAATGAAATCGCAGGTACACAAGAAGAAGGTTTATATTGGGATTTATTCAAAGATATGTTTAATCTCGAGAAAGAAGGCTCGTAGTATGAGGAACCACATTAGAATTGGAACTCGAAAGAGTGCTCTCGCTTTATGGCAGTCAGAATATGTAAAAAGTGAATTGCAACGCTTATACCCTGGTATTACAGTGGAACTAGTCCATTTTAATACGAAAGGGGACCGTATTTTAGATAAGCCACTAGCGGAAGTAGGTGGCAAAGGTTTATTCACTGCTGAATTAGAGGCGGCTATGTATGCTGGTGATATCGATATCGCCGTTCATAGTTTAAAGGATATGCCTACAGAATTGCCAGATGGCCTTACATTAGGTGCTATTTCCAAACGGGAAGTACCATTCGATGCTTTGGTTAGTCCTAAATATAAAACATTGGACCAATTACCAGAAGGAGCGCGTATTGGCACCAGTAGTTTACGACGACAAGCACAACTATTGCATCGCCGTCCAGACCTACAAATCGAAGTCATCCGCGGCAATGTGCAAACCCGTCTTGGCAAGATTGAAACGGAAGGCCTCGATGGCGTCGTATTGGCACAAGCAGGCCTTAAACGGCTCGGTTTAGATGATAGAATCACACAAGTCTTTACAGCGGATGAAATGATTCCTGCTGTGGGGCAAGGTGCTTTGGCTATTGAATGTCGCAGTGACGATACTGAGATGTTAGAAATACTTTCAAAAATCGACGACGAACCAACACGCCTTGCCGTAGAAGGGGAACGTAGTTTCTTGAATCAACTCAATGGTGGCTGCCAAGTGCCGATGGGCGTATATGGAACTGTTGAAAAAGGACAGCTTAATTTGAAAGCGCTCATTGCGTCCTTGGATGGTAAAACTGTATATGAAGGAGAATTGTCTGGACCTGCTAAGAAAGGGGTTATGTTAGGCAAAAACCTTGCGAAAGCCTTATATGAAGAAGGGGGCAAACACATTGTGGAAGCCCTTGTTAAGGAGGGAATCATAAAATGACAGGTTTAGTATATTTGATTGGCGCAGGCCCTGGAGACTCTAAATTAATCACTGTAAAAGGTAAGGAATGTATAGAACGCGCAGATGTTATCGTGTATGACTATTTAGCAGATGCTCATTTATTAGAATGGGCTCGTCCTGATGCTGAGTTAATCTATGCAGGTAAACAATGCAAAGACCACACCATGCACCAATGGGAAATCAACGAATTGTTGGTAGCAAAGGGCAAAGAGGGTAAAATCGTAGCCCGTTTAAAAGGTGGGGATCCCCTCGTATTTGGCCGTGGCGGTGAAGAGGCAATGGCCCTTCGTGAGGCCGGTGTTCCTTTTGAATTTGTACCTGGTGTTACATCGCCTATCGCAGCGCCTGCCTATGCTGGTATTCCTGTAACACAACGCGCTATGGCTACATCCTTTGCGGTTGTTACTGGTCATGAAGACCCAACAAAAGCGGTGTCTGGCATCCATTGGGAAGGTCTTGCCACAGCAGTGGATACCCTTTGCTTTGTCATGGGCGTAGGCAATTTACCTACGATTGCAGAAAAATTGATGGCTCATGGCCGTCCTGCTAATACGCCAGTGGCGCTCATTCGCTGGGGTACTAAACCTGTTCAAGAGGTGCTTGTTTCCACCCTAGAACATGTTGTAGAAGACGTGGAAAAGGCACAACTAAAAGCACCAGCCATCATCGTCGTAGGCGATGTTGTAAACTTGCGTGAACAATTGCAATGGTTCGATAACAAGCCATTATTCGGCAAAACGATTGTAGTTACTCGTGCTCGCTCTCAAGCTAGCAAATTCCGCGATATGCTCATGAACCAAGGCGCCAATGTAATCCAAGCTGCTGCTATTAAAACAGAGCCTGTAGAATTATTTGATGAAGATAAACGTTTATTACATGGCGTAGATCGCTATTCTTGTGTCGTATTCACATCCGCTGAAGGGGTACGCTACTTCTTTGATGCATTGTATGGGGAAGGCAAGGATGCGCGTTCCTTAGGTTATGCTAAGGTATGTGCTATCGGCAGTGCCACAGCTAAGGCGTTGACTAACTATGGAATTACGCCGGATATTATCCCTGTAGATTATAAGGCTGAATCTGTTGTTGATGCATTGAAACAGCATGTTAAACCTAGACATACAGTGCTATTAATTCAACCTAAGAAGGCTCGTGAAGTGATTCCTCGTGAATTGCGTCACTTAGATATCGACGTAGATATTTTGCGCTTGTATGAAACGCAACAAGATACATCTCAACAAGAGGCATTAGTAGATGCATTGCAACATGGTCATGTTGACTATATTACATTTACTAGCTCCTCTACAGTTACCAATACGTTAGATTTATTGGGTGAAGATGCACTTTCACTATTAGAACATACAAAGATTGCATGTATCGGACCTATTACGGCCGCTACGGCTATGAGCGCTGGTTTAAAGGTGGATGTCATTAGTCCTGTATATACGACAGAAGGTCTTGTAGACACAATCGTGAAAGACTGCGCTAACTAATATACTGTCATTATTAAACGGAAGAAGGAAATTTACTATGTACGATTTAACCTATCGTCCTCGCCGTTTGCGCACTTCTCCAGAAATGCGTGATTTAGTACGAGAAACAACATTAGATACAACTGATTTGATATATCCATTATTCATCGTTCCTGGTGAAGGCATAAAAAAAGAAATCGACACATTGCCAGGACAATACCATTTATCCGTAGACGAAGCGGTAAAGGTGGCGCAAGAAGCCTATGACCTCGGCATTCGTGGTGTAGAAATCTTTGGCATTCCTACCTATAAGGATGAACAAGGTTCTTCCGCATGGGATATGGAACAACCGGTACAACAAGCGATTAAAGCCATCCGTGAAGCGGTGCCAAATCTCTTGGTCATTGCAGACGTATGCTTATGCCAATATACATCTACTGGTCACTGCGGCATGATTGATCATCACGAAATTTTAAATGATGAAACATTGCCTCTATTGTGCAAGGTTGCGGTTAGCCAAGCGCAAGCTGGTGCTCATATGGTGGCGCCATCTGATATGATGGATGGCCGTGTAGGTGCTATTCGTGAAGCTCTTGATGAAGCTGGTTTCACCAATGTATCCATTATGAGCTATGCTGCAAAATATGCATCTGCCTACTATGGTCCATTCCGTGGCGCCGTTAATTCAGCTCCTCAATTTGGGGACCGTAAATCCTACCAAATGGATCCGGCTAATCGATTAGAAGCAATGCGTGAAATCGAACTCGATATCGCTGAAGGTACGGATATCATCATGATTAAACCAGCATTGTGCTATTTGGATATCGTTCGCGAAGCCCGTGACCGTTATGAATTGCCATTGGCTGTCTACAATGTATCCGGCGAATATGCAATGGTTAAAACGGCTGCAGCTGCTGGTCTCATCGATGAACAACGCCTTGTTATGGAAACGATGCTCTCTATGAAACGGGCTGGTGCTAAGATTATCATTACATACCATGCCCTTGATGTGGCACGTTGGCTTAAACAATAAGGAGTGACTATGTTACAACTAGGTAAATCAGAAAAAGCGTTTGATGAAGCGAAACGATATATGCCAGGTGGCGTTAATAGTCCTGTTCGCTCCTATCGTAGCGTAGGCTCAAACCCTCCATTTATTAGCTCCGCTAGTGGCAGCCGTATCTATGACATTGATAACAACGAATACATCGACTATGTATTGAGCTGGGGCCCTATGATTTTGGGCCATGCGAACCCTGAGGTCGTAGCTAGTCTACAAGAGGCTATTCCTCGTGGTACAAGCTATGGTGCGCCTACACTGTTAGAAACGGAATTGGCTAAGAAAATCCAAGCCTTCATGCCATCTATGGAAATGGTCCGTCTCGTTAACTCTGGTACAGAGGCGACTATGAGTGCGTTGCGCGTAGCTCGTGGGTATACGGGCCGCGATCGTATCGTTAAATTTGTTGGCTGTTACCATGGTCATAGTGATTCTCTATTGGTGAAAGCCGGCTCTGGCCTCGCTACATTTGGCGTACCAGATAGCCCAGGCGTACCAAAGGGCGTTGCAGAAAATACCATCACATTGCCATACAATGATATTGATGCGGTTAAACAATTATTCGATGAAATGGGCGATACTATTGCTTGTATTATCGTAGAACCTGTTGCAGGCAATATGGGCTGTGTGCCTCCGGTAGAAGGATTCCTTGAAACCTTGCGTGACGTAACAAAGGCGCATGGTGCACTATTAATCTTTGACGAAGTTATGTGTGGATTCCGGGCTAGCAGCGGAGGTGCACAAAAACTATACAATATTAAACCCGATTTGACTTGCCTTGGTAAAATCGTTGGCGGTGGTATGCCTCTTGCTGTATTTGGCGGTTCTAGCAAAATTATGAGCGAAGTAGCACCATCCGGCCCTATTTACCAAGCCGGTACTTTGAGTGGTAATCCTGTGGCTGTAACGGCAGGCCTTGCTACATTATCTATGTTGCAACGAGACCCAACCATCTTTAAACAAGTGGAAGATAGCACAAAAGCATTGTGTAATGGCCTTGAAGAATTGGCTAAGAAATACAATATACCAGCGGTGGTGCAACGTGTGGGATCCATGTTTACCTTGTTCTTTACAGATAAACCGGTTCACAATTTTGATGACGCTAGTGCATGCAATGCGGACCATTTCAAGACATTCTTCCATCATAACTTGAGCCATGGTATTTACTATGCGCCAAGTCCATTTGAAAGCAACTTTGTATCCATGTGTCATAAGGGCGCAGAAATCGATAAAACATTGGCTGTCGCAGAAGAAGCTTTCAAAATGATTAGTGAAACAATGTAATACTATTATATAGAATCGATATGGGTGATGAACATGCAATTTTACAAGAACTTAAAACGGGCTCGTGTACGCATGGGAAAGAGCCAAATCGAGGTCGCCAAGGCTGTAGGTATTAGCAATGCAGCATTGTCCAATTACGAGACTGGTTATAGAGAACCAGACCTCGATACACTGTGCGCGTTGGCTCGTTACTATGAGCTGACCTTAGATGAACTCGTGAATGTTAATAATGAACAGCAAGAACGCATCTATGATATTAGCACCGTTGTGAAGGATACACATATTAAGTTCAAAGGGGACTTGTATGAATTAAAAGCATCGCAAAAGAAGGTTCTTTTGCGAGAACTGGATACAGTGTTTGAAAAATTTCAACGATCTCGTATAACATCTATCAAAGAAGGTACCTCACATCGCCATCCCCATATCAATCGGGGAGGACTGTTGGGGGCAAACCTTGCGGTGAGTCGCGGGAAAAAATGATAAGATAATATTGACAGCCTTAAGGATATACCCTATACTGAACTTGTGAACATTATAGTGTGTCTTTAGCTAGACTTTGGACGTACTCATAACTGTTTGCACCACAAAACAATAATAAAAGGAGCCTAGATGGTCGTTTATAGATTTGCTATGAACGTCATCTAGGCTCTTTTTTGCTTTTGTGGGCTAATTAGTGGTCGATACTTATGACTTACCAAATTTTAGCCAATCATAGAATCTGATTAATCTCTTAAAGGCAGTAGAAATTATAGGTGCTGAAAAAATACCAGGAATTTCATGATATACAGTATCTAGAAATGTGTAAAGTTCATCAATATTAATATTATCTTGTGGAAGATATTGTATTTCACATATTGCCTTAGTAGTAGGATAGGTATCGACTATTGTTTGGACTGTATCGTTAGTATAATTTCGATTACGTTTTATATTAATTAGGGTATTATTTAATAGTTTGTCAATATCCTCAGCTTCTGTATTTTCAGAAACTTTTGTATTTAAGTTATCTTCAATTTCTGGATAAGAATGAGTTGCTTCTGTTAGTAGCTTATAGGCTGGTAGTTTATTATTGGCTTTATAGAGTTTAGGATAAGCGTATGTCAATAAATCGTCTGCTGTGAATTCTAGCGTATCATATAGGATATTAAGATACCAATCTTTTGTGTCTATACCAGTTAGCCCCAACAATGATCGTGTCCCTGGTTTTGATAATGTAAATACTAAATCATCAGGTTTAATATGCGTATCATCAATATTGACAAGAATGTTTTTTACTTTTGTAGTCGTTAGCGTATGCTCATAAAATGATTCACGATATAATCGTAATAATTTTATAGGAACAGATGGCTTTAGCGTTTGTAATGCTTCATATAGGTCCCCATAGTTACGCAACTCAATATTAATCATGGGTATATGTATTTGGTTGACTTCATACTGGTTGAGTTGAATTTTTATATCCGAATCCTCGTCTTTAGCCCGTGTTATCATAATAAATCGATTACTTAACTTTTCTAACGCCTTAGTATCAAGACAAGCCGCGATATCAGATATGATTTTTCGTATATTTGGATCAGATAGGGAATACCCCATGAATATAATAGGATACTCAATAAAGATAGTAAGTAGTTTAGCTGCTAAATATTTTGATTGCTCATTAAATTTAGTATAATCAGCTTTGTTGATTATGATTGTATTAGGATCACTAACAGAACCATGAATTTTATAAATTTCGCCTAATTGTTGTAATGACGAGAATAATAAATCTTTTTGACTGACATAGGTTTTAAAATCAGGCATCATATCTTCTATAAAGGTGTCATAATTGGTAGTGATAATACCGGATATATTATTAGCTAATACTTCCTTTAATAGTTGTTCTTCATTTTCATATTTTGAATTATGAAGCATGATGCCTTGCAGATATTCGGCAATGGCACACTTGAAAGGAGAGGTTCCTTGTTTGATAAAGTCTTTAGACGTTGTGGACATTTCGAATAAGTCTTGATTAGAAAACCATTGATTATCAAATTCTTCTCCAATAATACTTCCTAATAGTGAGTAGTCATTATTGGCTTGACGTTTATAATTAGCATAGGCAAATTCGTTATTTGGATTTAATAGATTAGAAAAATATTCTAATAATAAATCCCAACTAGGCAGGTTACAATAACGACGTGTTATACCTGAGCCAATAAATAAAAATGGTGTAGTATTAAATGAACTGACAATATTGAGTAATTTTTCTTTGGTTGATTCTGTTTGCAGATTCATAAAAATCCTCCTTCATAGCCCATATATCTATACTGTTAGTATAGCAGAAAATGATAAACATAAATAGAGATTAACAAACAAATGTTTGTATGATTTAATATAGTGAAAGTCGCTAATATAACAGCGCTATGTTTGTATTTTCCAACCTATTCCTGTTTTTGCAATTCTTTCCTCCTGCGGTATAGTACAACTGTGCCCGGGCAGGAAAGGATTTACAATGACATTCTATTCTGCACAAGATTTTGAACAATACTACGTAACAAATGTAACGCGATTTGAACAGATTTGCGATGAAGCACTGGTAGAGGTATGCCAAACGAGAGTACCTATCTGTGACGTGCCCAGTGAACCTATCGATAGCACGGCGGCTAAGATGGAATTGTGTCGGCGCTATCGCCCACTCATCGTAAAATACGAGCGGTTATTAGTGAATCGCACCGTCGAGGATGATGTAGAGGCTATGCTGTGGCTCACCTTTATTGAATCGATTTACACCTACAATCTAGCTGGTACAGTGCCCTTTGCGGGATATGTGAAATCGGCCATTCACTTTAAACATCTCAATCACTATAAACGGATTAAACAACAGTGGAATCATGAATTCCATATTCCAGATACAGCGGATGGGGATGAGCAATTGGCGATGGATCAAATACCGGATACTATAGATGTAGCTAATCAGACTGTACATCGTGAGGAACGAGTAGAACAACATCAATTATTGCGAAGAGCTTTGCGGTTATTAAAGGTGGATCAACAACAGCTAATTACCGATATATATGGACGTGGTTGTAATTTATCGGACCTTGCAAGACAGCAAAATTGTTCACGTCAATCGGTGCAACAACGCCATAAACGTATCTTGGATGTATTACGGGAATACATGTATAGATATGTAATGTAATATTCAAATTAGAGATAGAGTTAGGAGATGATAATAGATAATCAAATGATATAGATAGTATACGTGGCTGCATATAGTTACATGCTTCATATATTAAAAAATATGATAAATATATGGGTATATATTTTAAAATTACATATTTACAGGTAAAAGCACATAGGTATACAATGAATGCGAAATGAATGCGCGTTCATGTATAGAGTGGGAATATTCCTTATATAGTTTGTTCGTATTATTTAAGAGGAGACTATTGTATGGAAACAGTGTATGATGAGCATACGAATGTGTCACCCTATGTAGTAGACGACGAGAGAGAATATGTACTACAAGATTGTATGGTCCGCCATCTATGGTGTATGATTCCAGACTATAAATCTGGTGGTAATGTAACCAAATGTTACTACGCGGATGGCACAGATGAATTAGTACATCGTCCGATGTTACGCCTGTTTTATGATCTAGCAAAATATTTAGCCGTCGATTTACGGGCTTTGCATAATACGATGGGGCAACGAGCCTCGTATAATCAGCCTCGTACCTTGGCTGTGAATATGACTTGGATACCATTTAAAACGAGGAAACCTGTAGGCAAGGATGGCGCTTATGGATACTTTAATATTGTGGTACCCTTTACCTATATGGTGTCCAATGGGCCTACAGAACAGCAATGCTATATTCATGGTGGACACACGGAACCGATTTTGCTGTTACATCCACCGACCTATGTGCGAAGAAAATTAGATGCAGCCATGATGGAACACCGGCGCTACGTGAGGCGTATACTAGAGTATATGCGGATGTGTGGTAATCCAGATGTACTAGCAGAACTCTATATTGCTTGTCATTTTCATGATAACTAAATAATGATATGACCTATATCGTCATAGATGATAGACATGTTTCTATCTCTATGGCGATATTTTTTTGTGAAAGCTTGAATTGTAGATTGAGAATACTTATAAGTAACTGATAAATTCCTGCAGAATATAGAAATTAATGAAATATTAAAATATAAGATAAACTTATCATATATTATCTAAATATTAAATTAACCTGTAAACTTATGTAAATAATGAAAGAAAGATGAATAAAAATGTTGACGGGGGGGGGGCATTTGGTAGCATTATGTCTATAGAGTGTGTACATCTAACATAGGGACAAAAGGAGTGTATAGATATGGGTCTGAATCATATATACAAAGTTATATGGTCAAAAACCAAAAACGCTTGGGTTGTCGTGTCGGAAATTGCAAAACGAGATGGCAAATCTAGCGTTAAATCTGTAGTTACTTCACTGGCTGGTAAAAGTGTGGCAGCTGTGATGGTGGCTATGGTTATGTGCGGGGGAGTGGCATCGGCAAATACAGCATATGGGACTGGGGCCGCAGCCACAGGTAGTAATTCTACTGCTATTGGTGATAATGCAAGTGCAACAGGTAGTGGTGGTGTTGCGATGGGAAATGGTAGCAGTGCTGATGCAGGGGTGGCAATAGGTGATCACTCTTATTCACAATATAAATCGATTGCTATGGGGCCTAATGCGAAATCTGGTCAATATGGCGTTAGTATAGGTGAATTAGCAGATACAACTGGAGCTGGTTCAATGCGTAATGTTGCAATTGGCTATAGCTCAAAGGCTACAGATGATGGGTCTATTAGTATTGGTCCAAATGCAACAGCAAAGGGAAGTACAAGTATTGCTATAGGTAGTCAGGCTGAAACAGGCCGGCAGGGATCAATAGCGATGGGGTATGCTGTTAGAAATGCTCAAGACAATGCTATATCTATAGGTAGTGCTGTAACTAACTATAGTGATCATACTGTGGCTATAGGTCATAATGTAAATATTGCTGCTGGTGCAAAGTATGGTACTGCTATTGGTGTACTATCCAAAATCAATGGAGGTCTTCGTAATACCTCTATTGGCTATAATAATTACGTTGCAAATGGAGGTGATACTTCTACATTCGGATCTGGAAATAAAGTAGCTGGTACATATACTACTGTTATAGGTACTGATAACAATTATGGTAGTAATGTTAGTGTGGCTAATCGCAGTGGTATTTTTGGTTATCATAATATTTTAAACGCAACATCAGGTGCGATGGAAGATTCCTATATTATAGGGGCTAATAATGAGGTTAATGCTAGGAGGACAATAGTATTAGGTAATAATATTACTGTTCCAGCTGATATGGAAAATGCAGTTGTTTTGGGAGATCGTAGTAATTCTACACCATACTCTCAAGCATCAGATGTAACTGTAGGTGGTGTCACGTTAGAGTCAATGAGATTTGCAGGAAATGTAGCACTTTCAAAAGGTTCTATTCTGTCGATTGGTTCTATTGGTACTGGTCAACGCCAAATCAAAAACGTTGCTGCTGGTGTAATTTCTTCAACATCCACAGATGCTGTTAACGGTAGCCAATTATACGAAGCCGTTAGAGCCGTAAGCGCCGGTGCTAGTCCTGATGTGTATATGCACGTTAATGATGGGACTACTACTCAAGGTGCAGGTAATGCTACAACAAACCTTGGTAAGGCCAACGAAAAAGGCGGGGCCACGGGGAATTATGGTATTGCTATAGGTGTGGGTGCTACAGCACAAGGTAATTCGGCTATTGCTATTGGTCCATATGGGTCTAATGCTAATGCTGAAAGTAGTATTGCTATGCTTGGTAGGGTAGATTCAGGTTCAAAGTATGGTGTGGCAATAGGTTATAGTACCCATATTTCAGGTGAGCGTGGTACTGCTCTTGGTATGTCAGCATCAACTATTGGTGTAGGTGCTACAGCGTTAGGTGCATCTAGTTATGCCTCTGGCGGTGGTTCAGTATCCCTAGGGTATTATAACTCTGCATATGCTACAAATTCAGTGGCTATAGGCCCTTTTTCTGGTACAGAGAATGGTGCTGATAACTCGGTAGCTATTGGGTATGGTGCTAGTGTAGATTATAATACAAAAGATGCTGTGGCAATTGGTGGCGCTCGAGTTGGTTATTCTGGAATGACTGGGGCTGGACACGTATCTACATCTATAGATAATAGTAACTCTATCGCCATTGGTAATGGGGTTCAAGTATTTCATAAGAATACAGTAGCTATAGGCTCCTATGATAATCGGACCCGTACTCAATTTCATCTTACTGGTTCTCTTATTCCTTGGCAATCAGATCAAAATAAACTTATCACACCTATAGCTGCTACAAACATGGGTATGTATGGTAGTGTCAGTACTGGATATATAGAAGGTACATTAGGAAACTCTGTTTATCTCGGTCATGAATCCTATGCTTTCACCCCAAATCCATTAGTAGATGATGAAAGCCATTTGACAGGTGAACAAAGCATCCACACTAAAAAATACGATGCAACTGGCAACATTGTTGTGAGCAACAACACAACAGGTGGTGCATTTGGTAAGGTAAGCAAAGCCGCTATCAATGGTGATGAAATCACTGGCTTTGCGGGTGCTCAATCCGTTGGTGCCGTAACAATCGGTGCTGGCGATTATGAACGTCGTATCCAGAACGTCGCTGCTGGTGAAGTATCTGCTACATCTACAGATGCTATCAATGGTTCTCAATTATACGCAGTAGCTAATACATTCTCCAAAAATATGTCTAGTTATATGCATGTCAATGATGGTACAAGCACACAAACAGTAGGTAATGCGACTACGAACTATGGGTACTCTGGTTCTAAGGCGGGGGCTACAGGTACAAAAGCCATTGCAGGTGGTGTTAATGCACAGGCAACTAGGGACAATGGAATTGCTTTAGGTGCTGATGCATTGTCATCTGGTCGTGGAGCAATTACTATAGGTCATTCTGCAAGGAATGAGTCAGATTATAATATCACAATTGGTGAATCATCAACTATTGATAACAATAGTATTGATTCAATTGCGATGGGACGTAATAGTACTATTACTGATTCAATTAGATCAATTACAATTGGTCTTGATAATAGCATGACTAAATCTGCTAGTGTAACTGGAACTCTTGAAGGTGGTATTGCTATTGGTACAAAAAATAAATTATTAGATTCTAGTACTGCACTTTCATTAGGTACAGGGAATAAAATAACTAATTCAGGAGAAGCGCTAGTTATTGGTAATGGTGGTGAGGCAAAAGATAGTAAAGCTAGTATTGTTATGGGTGTAGGTGCTAAAGCTGAAAATGCACTTATTGGTGTTGCTATAGGTAATGGAGCACAAGCCCTTAATAAACGTACTGTTGCAATTGGGGCAGGAGCTAAAGCAGAAGGTGAACAATCCATATCTATTGGTACAGGCAACGAGGTAAAAGGTAATAAATCCAGTGCCATCGGTGATCCATCATACATCGATACCACAGCAACCGGTACACATGTACAAGGTAACGATAACGGTACGGCTACAAATCCTATTAAGGCCTCTGAATCTACGTTCATGGGTAATACAAACCTTGCCGGTACAGCTGGTACAACAGGCATCCATGTAGTAGGTAATAATAACTCTGTAGATTCCTCGCATGTTATGGTTATGGGTAATGGCGTAACCGTAGGTACAGGCCTCGATGGTGCCGTAGTTCTTGGTCATGCAAGTTCTGCTGTTCAATATGCGGCTGCTACCGATTCTACCATTAATGGGGTTACCTTCGAAGCTGCTGGCTATGCTGGTAACACAGGCCTTAACAATGGTTCTATTGTATCTATTGGTGCCACTGGTGCAGAACGTCAAATTAAGAATGTCGCAGCGGGTGCCGTTACAGCTACCTCTACAGATGCAGTTAATGGTTCTCAATTGTACAAAACAGCTGAAACTATTCTAAAAATGCCAATTAACATGGCTGGTGACTCAGGTGATACCGTTGGCTTAAAACTTGGTAAAACGGTAAATATTAAAGGTTCTGTTGCCTCTGGTGCTGATGTAACCGATGGAAATATCGCTGTTGTTGGGGATAAGGCAACTAGCACATTGAGCCTCAAAATGGCTAAAAACCTTACAGGTCTAACAAGTGGTACTTTCACAGACGCTACTGGTAACCAAACAGTTATCAACGGTGCTGGTGTAACAGTTACACCGACTGGCACAGGTGCTACACCAATTTCTATTACCACTAGCGGCATTAACGCTGGTAATCAAGAAATCAAAGGCGTTAAAAAGGGCACAACTGACGATGCAGCCGTTAACAAGAAACAAATGGATGATGCATTGGCTGGTATCTCCTCCACATTGACAATCAATGATGGCACAACTGATGGTTCCGTTAATATTAAAACTGGTAAACTCAAGGTTGTTGGTGAAAGCGGTGCAAATGCGCTTGTTACAACTACTGTATCTGGCGATACTATTACCGTTGGTACAAGTACCAAATTACAAAACGCTGTAACCGCTGCAGAAAAATCTGCCGATAAAGACTTGTCTAATCTGTCTACAACTGGTTCTGATAAAGTTAAAACACTTGCCCAAGATGCTGTGAAAGTAGCTGGTACAGGCCTTGCTACTGTTAGTGATGCTACAGCCGCTGGCGTTAAAACATATACAGTCAATGTAGACGAAGGCAAACTTGTTATTGATGACACTACTGGTAAAATTGGTGCTGCTGGTGCTTCACAAGGTACGGTGCAAGGTAAAGATGGCGTAGCTACTACTCAAAACGTAGCCGATGTAGTAAACTCTGCTATCGATAAAACAAAACAAGCCTTGACCGATGCAAAACATGATTTTGCTGGTGATGATGCAACAGTAATTAGCCGTAAACATGGCGAACAACTTAACATCAAAGGCGGTGCAAGTACAACAGCAACCGATCTTACATCTGGTAACATCGCAGTCGTAGGCGACACAACATCTGGCACATTAAACATCAAGATGGCAAAAGCCTTAACAGGTTTAACATCTGCTACTTACACCGATGCAGCTGGTAATACACAAACTGTAACAGGTGGTTCCTCTACGATTGCTGATGCAGCAGGTAATTCTACCGTTGTATCTAAGGGCGGTGTAACAACAACTGATGGTACAAATACAACAACAGTAGCCCCTGCTGGTGTAACTGCTACAGATGGTACTAACACAGTTAAGTTGAATGGTTCCGGTATCGACGCTGGTAACACAGAAATCAAGCACGTTGGCAAAGCAACGACTGATGATGCTGCTGTTAACAAGAAACAAATGGATGATGCATTGAAAGGTGCAACAGATAATACGGTTTCGTTAGGTAGTGAATCTGGTACAACTACTGCTAAGAAATTAAGCACAGCTGGTGGTATTAAGTTCAACATTAAAGGTGAAACAGGTGCGAATGCACTCATTACAACATCTGCCACAGGCGATGATGTAACTATCGCTCCAACTGCTAAGTTAACTGCTGCTGTAACGGCTGCAGAAAAATCTGCTGATAAAGACTTGTCCAACTTGTCTGCTGCTGGCGATACCTACATCAAGAACCTTGCAAAAACTGCTGCTTCTTGGAATGTAGAAACCAATGGTGCTGGTACAACAGCTGTAGCTGGTGGTGACACTGTGAACTTCATCAATGGCGATAACATCGCTATTACCAATACAGGTCGATCCATTACAATTGGTACAGCTAAAAATGTATCCTTCGATAAGGTTACTGTTGGTGGCATTGTTATCGATAAAACAGATGGTATCAATGCTGGTGGTAAGGAAATTAAAGGCGTTGCTACTGGCACTGCTGCTGATTCGGCGGTTAATAAGGGACAAATGGATGCTGCTATCACTGCTGCCGCTAGTGGTTCTTTATCTACTGAAAGGGTAGTAGCTAAGACATTGACTGGTGATAATAACCTTGCTACTGTAGCAGGTCAAACTGGTACAGCTAAAGGTGAAACATACGAAGTCTCTGTTTCTGAAAATGCTGTTAAAGCAGTAGCTGCTACTGCTGCACAAGATGCTGTTAAGGTAGCTGGTACAGGCCTTGCTACTGTAAGCGATGCTACAGCAGCTGGTGTTAAAACATACACCGTAAATGTAGATGAAGGCAAACTTGTTATCGATGATACAACTGGTAAACTTGGTGCTACTGGTGCTACACAAGGTACGATGCAAGGTAAAAATGGCGTAGCTACTACTCAAAACGTAGCCGATGTAGTAAACTCTGCTATCGATAAAACAAAACAAGCCTTGACCGATGCAAAACATGATTTTGCTGGTGATGATGCAACAGTAATTAGCCGTAAACATGGCGAACAACTTAACATCAAAGGCGGTGCATCCACTACTGCAACTGATCTTACATCTGGTAATATCGCAGTCGTAGGTGATACAACATCTGGCACATTAAATATTAAACTTGCCAAAGTATTAACTGGTTTAACCTCTGCAACCTATACAGATGCAGCTGGTAATACACAAACTGTAACAGGTGGTTCCTCTACGATTTCTGATGCAGCTGGTAATTCTACCGTTGTATCTAAAGGCGGTGTAACAACAACTGACGCAGCTGGTAATACTACTACGACAGCGCCTACAGGTGTAACCGTAACACCAGCTGGTGCTGGTGCCACACCAATTTCTGTAACAACTAGTGGTATTAGTGCTGGTAACAAAGAAATTAAGAATGTTGCTAATGGTACTACCGATGATGCTGCTGTGAATAAGAAACAAATGGATGATGCATTGAAAGGTGCAACAGATAATACGGTTTCGTTAGGGAGTGAATCTGGCTCTACAACAGCTAAGAAATTAAGCACAACTGGTGGCATTAAGTTCAATATTAAAGGTGAAACAGGTGCGAATGCACTCATTACAACATCTGCCACAGGCGATGATGTAACCATTGCTCCAACTGCTAAATTGACAGCTGCTGTAACGGCTGCCGAAAAATCTGCTGATAAAGACTTGTCCAACATTTCTCCTGCTGGTGAAACAGTGATCAAAAACTTGGCAGCTACATCTGCACAAGATGCTGTTAAGGTCACTGGCACAGGTTTAGCTACTGTATCTGATTCCACTACTGGTGGTGTAAAAACATACAATGTAGATGTGAAGACTGGTAATCTTGTAGTCAATGCGGCTGGTCAAGCTGGTGCAGCTGGTACAACAGGTGCAGGCGGTGCCGCTGGTGCTGATGGCGTAGCCACTACACAAAATGTAGCATCCGCTATTAACGATGCCATCACTAAATCCAAAACTGATACAGCACAAGCTATTGCTGATGCAGAACACAAATTCGATGGTGATACAGGTACAACCTCTGTACGTAAACACGGTGAAGTATTATCCATCAAAGGTGGCGTAACAGCTACTACTGATTTGACAACCGGTAATATCGGTGTTGTATCCGATGGTGCGGGCACATTGAATATCCGCCTTGCAAAAGTATTGAGTGGTTTAACATCTGCTACTTACACAGATGCTGCTGGTAATACACAAACTGTAACTGGTGGTTCCTCCACAATTACAGATGGTGCTGGTAATACAACGACTATCACTAAAGGTGGCATGACAACCACTGATGGTACAAATACAACTACTGTTGCTCCTGCTGGTGTAACTGCTACAGATGGTACTAACACTGTTAAATTGACTGGTTCTGGCATTGATGCTGGTAATACACAAATTAAGAACGTTGGTAAAGCAACCACTGATGATGCTGCTGTTAACAAGAAACAAATGGATGACGCTGTGAAGGCAGCTACTGATTCCATCAGCACATTAGGGGATAACAAAGTATCTTTAGGTAGTGATTCCGGTACAACAACAGCTAAGAAATTAAGCACAACTGGTGGTATTAAGTTCAACATCAAAGGTGATACTGGTGCGAATGCGTTGATTACAACATCTGCCACAGGCGATGATGTAACCATTGCTCCAACAGCTAAATTGACAGCTGCCGTAACGGCTGCAGAAAAATCTGCTGATAAAGACTTGTCCAACTTGTCTGCTGCTGGCGATACCTACATCAAGAACCTTGCTAAAACAGCTGCTTCTTGGAATGTAGAAACCAATGGTGCAGGTACAACTGCTGTAGCTGGTGGCGAAACAGTCAACTTTATCAATGGCGATAACATTGCTATTACCAATACAGGTCGATCCATTACTATTGGCACTGCTAAGAACGTATCCTTCGATAAAGTCACTGTTGGTGGTATTGTTCTTGATAAGAATACTGGCATTAATGCAGGTGGTAAGGAAATTAAAGGCGTTGCTAATGCTACATCCGCTGATGCTGCTGTTAACAAAGGACAATTAGATGCCGCTGTATTATCTGCTGCGGGTGGTGCTCTATCCATTGAAAAGGTAGAGGCTGGTTCTGTAGCTAATGGTAAATTAGCCGCTGGCGATAACAACTTGGCTAGTGTATCCGGTCTTACTGGTACTGCTAAAAATGAAACATATACAGTAACTGTTTCTGAAAATGCTGTTAAAGCCGTAGCACAAACTGCAGCACAAGATGCTGTAAAAGTGGCTGGTACAGGCCTTGCTACTGTTAGTGATGCTACAGCTGCTGGCGTTAAAACATATACAGTGAATGTAGACGAAGGCAAACTTGTTATCGACGATACTACTGGTAAAATTGGTGCGAATGGTGCTACACAAGGTACTACACAAGGTAAAAACGGCGTAGCCACTACGCAAGATGTAGCATCTGTAGTAAATAGTGCTATCGATAAGACAAAACAAGCCTTGACCGATGCAAAACATGATTTTGCTGGTGATGATGCAACAGTAATTAGCCGTAAACATGGCGAACAACTTAACATCAAGGGCGGTGCGTCCACTACGGCAACTGATCTTACATCTGGTAATATCGCTGTAGTAGGTGATACAACAACTGGTACATTGAACATTAAGTTGGCGAAAGCCTTAACCGGTTTAACATCTGCTACGTATACCGATGCAGCTGGTAATACGCAAACTGTAACAGGTGGTTCCTCCACAATTACGGATGGTGCTGGTAACACAACGACTATCACTAAAGGTGGCATGACAACCACTGATGGTACGAATACAACGACTGTTGCTCCTGCTGGTGTAACTGCTACAGATGGTACTAACACAGTTAAGTTGAATGGTTCTGGTATCGATGCTGGCAATACACAAATTAAGAACGTTGGCAAAGCAACTACTGATGATGCTGCTGTTAACAAGAAACAAATGGATGATGCTGTGAAGGCAGCTACAGATTCCATCAGCACATTAGGAGATAACAAAGTATCTTTAGGTAGTGATTCTGGTACAACAACAGCTAAAAAATTAAGCACAACTGGTGGTATTAAATTCAACATCAAAGGTGATACTGGTGCAAATGCACTTATTACAACATCTGCCACAGGTGATGATGTAACCATCGCTCCAACAGCTAAGTTGACAGCTGCTGTAACGGCTGCCGAAAAATCTGCTGATAAAGACTTGTCCAACATTTCTCCTGCTGGTGAAACAGTGATCAAAAACTTGGCAGCTACATCTGCACAAGATGCTGTTAAGGTCACTGGCACAGGTTTAGCTACTGTATCTGATTCCACTACTGGTGGTGTAAAAACATACAATGTAGATGTGAAGACTGGTAATCTTGTAGTCAATGCGGCTGGTCAAGCTGGTGCAGCTGGTACAACAGGTGCAGGCGGTGCCGCTGGTGCTGATGGCGTAGCCACTACACAAAATGTAGCATCCGCTATTAACGATGCCATCACTAAATCCAAAACTGATACAGCACAAGCTATTGCTGATGCAGAACATAAATTTGATGGCGATACAGGTACAACCTCTGTTCGTAAACACGGTGAAGTCTTATCCGTTAAAGGTGGCGTAACTGCTACTACTGATTTGACAACCGGTAATATCGGTGTTGTATCCGATGGTGCAGGTACATTGAATATCCGTCTTGCGAAAGTATTGAGTGGTTTAACATCTGCATCCTTCATTAATGCTGCTGGTGATTCCACTGTTATTAATGGTAATGGCGTAACTATTACACCTAGTGCAACTGGTGCATCTCCAATTTCCATGACAACAGCTGGTATCAATGCTGGTAATAAGGAAATTAAAGGCGTTGCTAATGCTACATCCGCTGATGCTGCTGTTAATAAGGGCCAAATGGATGCTGCTATCACCGCAGCTGCTGGTGGATCCTTATCTACTGAAAAGGTAGTAGCTAAGACATTGACTGGTGATACAAACCTTGCTACTGTAACAGGTCAAACTGGTACAGCTAAAGGTGAAACATACGAAGTCGCTGTCTCTGAAAACGCTGTTAAAGCGGTAGCACAAACCGCAGCACAAGATGCGGTTAAGGTGACAGGCACAGGTCTTGCTAATGTAACTGATTCCACTACTGGTGGTGTAAAAACATACAATGTTGATGTGAAGACAGGTAACCTTGTGGTAACTGCGGCTGGCCAAGTTGGTGCAAATGGCACAACAGGTGCAGGCGGTGCCGCTGGTGCTAATGGTGTAGCGACTACACAAAATGTTGCATCCGCTATTAACGATGCCATCACTAAATCCAATGCTAATACAGCACAAGCTATTGCTGATGCAGAACACAAATTCGATGGCGATACGGGTACAACCTCTGTACGTAAACACGGTGAAGTCTTATCCGTTAAAGGTGGCGTAACTGCTACTACTGATTTAACAACCGGTAATATCGGTGTTGTATCCGATGGTGCGGGCACATTGAATATCCGTCTTGCTAAAACATTGACTGGTTTAACATCTGCTACCTACACAGACGCTGCTGGTAATACGCAAACTGTAACTGGTGGTTCCTCCACAATTACAGATGGTGCTGGTAATACAACGACTATTACTAAAGGTGGCATGACAACCACTGATGGTACAAATACAACAACAGTAGCCCCTGCTGGTGTCACTGCTACAGATGGTACTAACACTGTTAAATTGACTGGTTCTGGTATCGATGCTGGCAATACACAAATCAAGAATGTTGGCAAAGCAACTACTGATGATGCTGCTGTTAACAAGAAACAAATGGATGACGCTGTGAAGGCAGCCACTGATTCCATCAGCACATTAGGGGATAACAAAGTATCCTTAGGTAGTGATTCTGGTACAACAACAGCTAAGAAATTAAGCACAACTGGTGGTATTAAATTCAACATTAAAGGCGATACTGGTGCAAATGCACTTATTACAACATCTGCCACAGGTGATGATGTAACCATTGCTCCAACAGCTAAGTTGAGTGCTGCTGTAACAGCTGCTGAAAACTCTGCTGATAAAGACTTGTCCAACTTGTCTGCTGCTGGCGATACCTACATCAAGAACCTTGCTAAAACAGCTGCTTCTTGGAATGTAGAAACCAATGGTGCAGGTACAACGGCTGTAGCTGGTGGTGATACTGTGAACTTCATTAATGGCGATAACATTGCTATTACCAATGCAGGTCGATCCATTACCATTGGTACAGCTAAAAATGTATCCTTCGATAAAGTCACTGTTGGTGGTGTTGTTATCGATAAGAATAATGGTATTGATGTAGGTGGCAAAGAAATTACAAATGTAGGCCCTGCTACATCCGGTAACTCTGCTGTTAATAAAACACAAATGGATACAGCCATTGCTAATGCACAAACAGCTGCAACCTCTACTGAAAAAGTAGTTGCTAAGACCTTGACTGGTGATACTAACCTTGTTACTGTAACAGGTCAAACTGGTACAGCTAAGGGTGAAACATACGAAGTGGCTGTTTCTGAAAATGCTGTTAAAGCCGTAGCACAAACAGCAGCACAAGATGCTGTTAAGGTGACAGGCACAGGTCTTGCTAATGTAACTGATTCCACTACTGGTGGTGTAAAAACATACAATGTAGATGTGAAGACTGGTAATCTTGTAGTTAATGCGGCTGGTCAAGCTGGTGCAGCTGGTACAACAGGTGCAGGCGGTGCCGCTGGTGCTGATGGCGTAGCCACTACACAAAATGTAGCATCCGCTATTAACGATGCCATCACTAAATCCAAAACTGATACAGCACAAGCTATTGCTGATGCAGAACACAAATTCGATGGCGATACAGGTACGACCTCTGTACGTAAACACGGTGAAGTATTATCCATCAAAGGTGGCGTAACTGCTACTACTGATTTGACAACCGGTAATATCGGTGTCGTATCCGATGGTGCAGGTACATTGAACATCCGTCTTGCTAAAACATTGACTGGTTTAACATCTGCTGCCTTCACTGATGGTACACACACAGTGACTATCGCAGGATCTGGCATTGACGCTGGTAATACAGAAATCAAACACGTTGGTAAAGCAACCACAGATGATGCTGCTGTTAATAAGAAACAAATGGATGATGCTGTGAAAGCCGCTACTGATTCCGTAACTACATTAGGTGATAACAAAGTATCCTTAGGTAGTGATTCCGGTACAACAACAGCTAAAAAATTAAGCACAACTGGTGGTATTAAATTCAACATTAAAGGCGATACTGGTGCGAACGCACTCATTACAACATCTGCAACAGGTGATGATGTAACCATTGCTCCAACTGCTAAGTTGAGTGCTGCTGTAACGGCTGCTGAAAACTCCGCTAATAAAGACTTGTCCAACTTGTCTACTGCTGGTAATACATATATTCAAAACCTTGCAAAATCTGCAGCTTCTTGGAATGTAGAAACTAATGGTGGTGGTACAACCGCTGTAGCTGGTGGCAACACTGTAAACTTCATCAATGGCGATAACATCGCTATTACAAATACAGGTCGTTCCATTACAATTGGTACCGCTAAAAATGTATCCTTCGATAAAGTCACTGTTGGTGGCGTAGTTATCGATAAGAATAATGGCATCGATGCAGGTGGTAAGGAAATTACAAATGTAGGTCCTGCTACATCTGGTAATTCTGCTGTTAACAAGACACAAATGGATACAGCGATTACTAATGCTGTTAACAAAGCAACAACTGATGCTAAACATGATTTCGGTGGCGATGATACAACTGTTGTTACACGTAAACATGGTGAAAAACTTAACATCAAAGGTGGTGCTTCTACAACAGCAGCTGATCTTACATCTGGTAACATCGCCGTTCTTGGTGATGCTGCAACAGGTACATTGAACATTCGCATGGCCAAAGCATTAACTGGCTTAAGCAGTGCTACTTTCACAACACCTAGTGGCACAACTGTTATCAATGGTGGCGGTATGACTATTACGCCAAGTACAACTGGTGCGGCACCTATTTCCATCACAACTGGTGGCATCAACGCTGGTAATACAGAAATTAAAAATGTGGCTGCTGGTACAACGCCTAATTCCGCTGTTAATAAACAACAAATGGATAGTGCGATTTCTAATGCTACGGCTAACGTAGGTTTCAGTACAGCTGGTAATACAGGTACTGGTAGTGTAAGCAATGGTCAAACATTGACCATCACTGGTACAAATGGTATTGAAACGAATGCAAGTGGTCAAAGTATCACAGTAGGCCTTGATGCTGCAACACGTGCGCAAATCAATAATGCTACAACAACTGCTAATAATGCAGCTAAGAAGGATTTGAGCAATATTGATAATGCTGGTAAACAAGTTATTAAGGATACAGCTGCTTGGAATGTGAAAGTTAATGGCGCTGCTGCTGAAACTGTAAAAGGTGGCGATACAGTTACTTTCAACGATGGCGATAATATCAAGGTTACGAATACTGGCAAAGATATTACTATCGCTACTAAGAAAGATGTGTCCTTCGATAAAGTCACTGTTGGTAATGTAGTAATTGATAAAAATACTAGCCGTATCAGTGGTTTGGCTAATGCAGCTAATAATGATGAAGCTGTAAACTTGGGTCAAATGAATGCCGCTATTAGTACTGCAACTGCAGGCACAGGTAATATTAAATACAAGGCTAATGGTGGTACTCAAAATTCTGTAGCGTTGACTACTGGTTTTGATTTCAAAGGTGATAGCAACATTCAAATCACAGCTGATCCTGCCAACTCTGGTGTTATTAATTACAAATTGAATCCTGCATTGACAGGTATTACCTCTATTAGTGGTGGTACTGGTGCTCCTACTATTACGCTTAATGCTGGTAGTGGTTCTACACCTGGTAATGTATCCATCAATAGTAATCTAGATATGGGTGGTAAACAAATCAATAATATTGGTGCTGCTACTCATGCTGGTGATGCAGTTAATAAAGCACAAATGGACCAAGCATTGCAAAATATTGCTGGTGCATCCAGTAATGCTGCTAAGTCTTATGCGTATAAGGCTGGTGCAGGTGCTGCCGCATTGGCTGCATTGAAACCAATTCAATACGATCCATTGGAACCAACACAAATTATGGCTGGTATTGGTAATTACAAATCTCAAACAGCCGTAGCTCTTGGTGTGGCTCATTACACTAATGAAAACACTATGTTTAACTTAGGTGTTTCCTTAGATAGCCACGATGGTATCGTAAATGCTGGTGTAACCCACAAATTTGGATATAGCCCTGAAAAGAAAGCTATTCCAGATAAATATAAAGGTGGTCCTATCAGTTCTATCTACGTAATGCAAGATGAAGTGACGGCATTACAAGCAATTGTTCAAAAACAAGCTGCTGAAAATGAAGCCCTTCGTCAACAAAACGAAGATATGCAACGCAAGGTAGATATGATTCTATCTAAGATTCATTAATTCCAATAATTTTAAACATTCCCTCTTGTATACAGAAGATTAGTTAGAATTAATGAATATAGGGCTATTTGGTGGTTAGTCATTGTACTATCAAGGTGGCTGATTACTCCCTAGTGGGAAAACAAACGGACTCTTTTTATTTCTCTCATACACACTCTCTCGATAGAGTCCGTTTGTTATTGATAGTGTATAGTTATAACAGTACATAATAAATAGTAAATGTTATTGTTGTCTGAAACGTAAAGAATTTGAGGCGTAACATATGAAATCTGTATTTAAAAAGAGTCGTTTATTTATAATGTTAGCATCTTTGTTAGGGGTGGTGAGTCCAATGGCTCAAGCAGCTGATTTAGTTCCTGTTCAGCCAACGGTCGCTGTTGTTGATGAACAACATCAGGCGATTAGCTGGGCAAATCTAATGCTCAATGGTTTTTTACAACATCATGAAGGCGCATCTATTAATGAAATTTCTTTTGATGCTACCGATACAGTCGTTACATTGACTGTTGGCGGTTTTGATAAAGATGGTGTATATAAGGCGGTATTTACAAATACAGCGAATAAAGTTAAGGATGAAAAGGTTGGTAAACTTACTAAAACTGTAGAAAAAACAGCCTTTGATCCATCTACTATTTTGCCTCCTGCTGTAGCTGTAAACTTTGCTTATGCACAAGCTGAAGGTAAGGCAACAAGCCTTTTAAGCTGGGCTGTTAAAACCGATAAAGGCACGCCACAATATACTGTCGTATTTGCCACAAAAGATAAGAAAACCATTACTGTAGTATTCGATGCAGTGAGCGGAAAATTGTTAAGTGTAACTAAATAGCTTAAACACAAATAATAATATTTGTATTAATACATATAATGTATATATATAGTGTTTAGGTATAGTGTTACAAAATAGAATATTATGCACGAAACCTCGCTTTTCTTGATGAGAAAGGCGAGGTTTTTGTGGCATTAATAGTAGCTTCATATAATATAGTCATAATGAGGTAACATCTATACGAAATATGACTAAAAGATGAAAAACAGTGGATTTTATTGTTGGTATCAATTACAATATATTTATTAGTAGGCTTGTATTATGAAGGAGGAGAAGGCTATGGAAGCAATGGAGGTTGCTAAATACATCATTAATTTATATTATGAAATGAATCAACCTTTGAGTAATTTAAAGTTACAAAAGTTGCTTTATTTTGTACAAGGTGCTTCGTTAGCTATTTTCAATAAGCCTGCCTTTAAAGATAATATTGAAGCGTGGCAATATGGGCCAGTTGTGCCTAATGTTTATTTCCCATATTCTTTATATGGCCCTTTAGATATTAAAGTTCAATATGATAATATTATAAGTGATGAGCAAATCGAAAAGGTTACTAGGTTTATTAGTTTTTATTATAGAAATATAGATCCGTTTACTTTGGTTAATGAAACTCATAAAGATGGTAGTCCTTGGAGCAATGTATATCATATACAAAAAAAAGGTGTAATATCGACTAAAGCTATTTCTAGTTATTTTAAAGAACACTATTTAGAACAATGGTTTGAGTAATATGTGCAATAATAGTCATAACTATGCGGATAATCTTGATAGTCGTTTAGAAGAATATACAGCTGAAATAAATCAATTACGTCCTGATAATAGTAGGCCTGTTACACCACCAACATTAATCAATATATTAGATCAGATTGCATCTATTCCAATAGATGGTCCAGTTCAATCTATTATACATTCATTAGCACAGTCGATTTATGATTACTATGTTAGTGGCGCTAGACACTCATATGCTGAGATTTTTATTTTTCTAAGAGATCTTCAAGATGATTCAAATGATATCAATGATATTATTGAAAAATTAGAACTTATTGATCATAATACAGAAAGGTTACGAGATTATATTTCTCAACATTCTCATGAATTTCATCCTAGTGAAGGAATTCGTGTAGATGCAACATGTCAGACCGATTTTGATATCGTATTACGTTATTTTAAATTGCGTGACCATATTTTGTTAGAAACTGCACGTCTTAGATTTTGGTATGATAATAATAGACGTATTGAAGATAATATTAAAAATTTATCTAAAAATGTTGATGCGTCTAAAACTAAAGCTGAGGAAGTAAAACAACTAACTGAAACAGCACTTGATGAAGTTAAGACATTTAGAACAACACAAGTGACAATTTTGACTGCATTCATTGCTATACTTTTAATGGTAGTAACAGACATAAAGTTTACAGCCAGTATGATTAATGCTATCGGAAAGGTTCCTCTATATCAAATTGCATTATTAACGGCATTTGGTGCTTTTATTGCTTTGAATTTATCATTTGCATTGTTAGTGTTTATTGCTAATATAATTGATAAAAATTTGATGGTAAATTGTAATGATTATATACCAAAAGATAAATTTAATGATAATAGTAAAAGACATTGTGCGTATTGTAACGAATCTTGTGACTTTTTGGTACGATTTTGGAAGCGATATGCATATATGTGCTATATGAATATTATATTGATTTTAATAATGATAATAATTATTTGCAATAATTATTAGATATATGGGTTATAGGACAAAAAGTGTTGCTCTTAATGCCGATGGAACTAGTTAAATACTAGCTCCATCGGCATTTTATCTTT
>OIFX01000233.1_pt1 | contig 32602 bp, 30 predicted proteins | sample 1582151 | NCBI WGS metagenome assembly OIFX01 (sample SAMN07501068, study PRJEB24779) | human gut metagenome
AGTACAACCATAAGTTTTTGAGTTCTCATTTTTCCTATCCTTTCTTTGGGTGTGAACTACCCCAATGCTGAAGACATTGGGGCTTCTTGCTTCAACCAAGCACCGCCCGCTTCCCTAATGAACGGGGGTTCATCAGTTCCACTGGTCTTACGTGCTTGTCCGCAAGAGTTCTGCTATGTCCCGTAGCAGGAGCATTTATAGACTGCTCAAGTCTCACCACCTATGTAGGGCGCGGAGGCAAAAACCCAGGTGAAAGCTACATAGCCAGTATATAGCATGAGAGAGTTTTAGGAAGGTATTTATCGAGCAAATCGAGGGTGGGTTTTCTTTTCCGCCGGTTTTGTCCGCGCCCTACGTAGGGGGTGTAAATGAAAAACCAATAGGTACCGAGGGGCACTCGGGAACCACGGCAAAATCTTTTGCCGTAACGCTTGTGGAGTAGATGTAAGACCGTCCTTCGGGTAAGGCAGTCAACGATGAAGCAAGAACCCGCCTTGGATTTATCCGTGGAGGGGTGCCAAAATAAGAGTCAGGCGAGAAATTAACAGACTGGTGGAGGTGCAAAAGTGAACAAGGAATTAGCAGACTTTGAAAACGAAGTCCTCTACAATGTCATGCTTGGAACCACTACCCCGAAAGTTATTGATTCTAGGGGGCACACCCCGCTTATCGCTTGCCTGGAAAGTGAAACTGTTGGCACCTTACTAGCTAGGATCGAAAGAGCAGGAGGTTGCGGAACCATATATGCCCTGTCCGAAACCGGCAGAGTAAGGGTGGTTGCCGCGCAAGACAAGGATTCTAAGGCACTTAGCCCTACCGACTTGGAAGCAGATACCTTAAGCGAGAACTCCCCTATCGGAATGCTTATCGACTATATTTCCACCCAAGAAGACGGGGTATATCTCACTGGCGCAAAAATGCGTTCCTACGGCACCGCTGATTTAGCCAAGGTCTAATGAAAGTGCTTTTGGGGAACCGTTTAAACGCCGTATAATCAAATTAATAGGGCTGCTCGATGGAGCCGGGTCCTACATTGGCGGGAACATCTCCCGCCATTTCTTTTACCCCAAAGAGAATCTGGCTTGCAATATAGATGAGCTGGTTGCTATCATCCCCGTATAGCTCCTCGCCGTCCTCCGGGATTGGCGAGGTTTTTCAGTTCCCGCAATTCCAACTACCACTGACCGCCCCCTTGGCTCTTCAGTTTGAAAAATCAGCCAGGCTGGAAGTGAACTCCCCTAGGTTTGTGGAGTAGTTTGGGAAAGCAGCAGAAAGATATTCCGGGCTTGTAGCATACACCAGCACAGTGTCCCGTTTCGGGAAGAAAATATCCTCTTCTTCGTTTCTGTTGTAGTAGCTGATTGCACTAGCAATATCTGCGGCGGGGAAAGGGGTAGCATATAAGACCTGTGCTTCTCTGTCATACTCCAACACATACAAACTGGAATCGGCCCCCACGCTGTCAAGACCGGTTTGCACGATGCGGAAAGAAGAATCCGTTGCTTCTGTCAGGTCTTCTAAGATTTGTTTTCGGTTCGCCAGTTCCAGGAACTCTCGCAGCAATTCCGCCTTGTTATCTGGAACGTTTTCCGCTGTAGGACACCTTTCCTTTAGTGCCAGTAGTCCCGACGATAGGCGAAAAAATCTCTCTACGTTCTCACTTGGAACTTCGGATAGAACTAAGGTTTCTGGGCTCTTGTAGTCTTCCCCATATATTGCTCCTGCTGCTTCGACTCCGGTAGCCCAAGAATGCTGAATCCTGGTGCGGATTTGGATCTCCACCCTGGAAGAAAGACTCCCCCTCGGCACCATCGCGATAATATGAAGTGAGCGATAACCACTTTCTTGCGGGATAGCGATATAGTCCTTAACCCCGCGTTGCTCTTTAACTTCCAGGCATTCTGATATTTTCTTTGCAGCAAAATATACTTGGTCGATGTTGTCCACGATGAGACGGCATCCGCCAATGTCATCCATAGACCCTAAGCGAAGATTGGTATTCTTTCGGGCTAGTTTCTTAATGATAGAGCTGGTCCTTTTAAGCCGAAAAGTGACCAAGGAATGCGGTATCAGCTTGGATATTTGTTGCAATTGCTCGAAAACAATTCGCGTTGGGTCGATTTGCATGGCTCGCCACTGCTGGACAAGCCGGAAAGGTTCCAGAATCTCCGGCTCGTCCTTAACCAATTCCAGGGCTACATTCCAGTTTTCGTACTGTTTAGCGAGTGCTTTTCCCGCCCGGTCTGCCTGCCCCTTGGATATAGGTTCCATGCCATTTTGCATGGTAGAATTATAGCGATTTTGGATAGCACAGCCTACGAGAGGGGGGCGAGATGGCAAAAGTAGAAGACGTTGCGGCCAGGATTTTAGACAATTGCGGGCGCATGACTACCATGAAGCTGCAAAAGCTCACCTTTTACTGCCAAGCAGCCTACCTTGCTAAAACTGGCGCTCCTATTTTCGAGGAAGATTTTTGCGCCTGGGTTAACGGTCCGGTATCCCCTAAATTGTTCGAACAACACCGAGGAAAGTTTTTTATTTACCCCGGTCAGCTAGACGGAACAGATGAGGAACTTCCGGAAGATTCGCTGCCTATTATCGGTGCTGTCTGCGATAAGTTGGGCTACCTAACCGCTAATGAGCTGGTGGAGAAAACTCATAGCGAAAAACCGTGGATTAACGCACGAAAAGGCGCTCACCCCCGCGTTCGATCCGGGGAAGTTATTACCAAAAAGGACATTGAGGACTATTACCGCCTTCACCCAGTGATCTAGTTCCCGCAATTCCAACTACCGCTGACCGATCCGTCAGCCGTTAAGGTGGCTGCAAAAGCGCCGTTCCAAGAAGTAGTTAAGCTCGATCCCCCGCGTCTGCCGCCCAGTGATATGGAAGCATTCGGCCCGGACGCATAGATAGTTAGCGTGCCGTTACAGGCCCCGGTAAGAGTAGTGCTTGCCCGCCTGTTTACCGGCGCAGGAGCTGGACGAGCAGGAGCAGGGGCAGGTGCCACGGGACGCTGAGTTACAGTCCTAGTGGGTACTGGCGCGGGCCGGGCAGGCTGGGGCGCGGGAGGAACGGGCGCCTGACTGGTTTCAGCAGGTACGCTCTCACTAGGCTTTTCACTCGGGCTAGCAGTAATCGTTGCAGTCTTAGTGACCGGGGCAGGAGGCGGGGTTTGCCGCTTCTTAATATCGTTTACCGCCAAAGAAGAAGCAACCCCAGCCCCCAGGGCAAGCCCTAACACCACCACACACGCGGCAAACGTGGGCGATAGCACTAGATACTTAAAAGTTCCCCAGGGGCTACGGATCAGCGGACTTCTAGAAGAGGTCATCGTCGTCTACGTCGTTACTGCCAGGGGCAGCATCTTCAACTTCGGCGGCCTCTTCTACTTCTTCCGGCTCAGCCTTGGCCTTAGCCTTGGGACTGGCCTTACGGGTACGCTTAGCCTTAGCTTTTGCCTTGGGCTTAGATACAGGCTCGTCCTCATCAGAGTCCTTATTTTTTGCCTCCACCTTAGTAGCTTCAATATCGTGGAAGAGAATATTAAACGCAATATCCTTTACCTTCAGTACGTTCTTGCGCCGAGGCTGACCAGTTTCCTTATCCTCCCATTCCTGGGCGCTAAGATAGCCTTCCACGATCACCGGGTTACCGCGAAGAAGATTATCCTTTACCCTCTCTGCAAGAAAGTCTCTCGCCTCGCAGCTAATATAGATCGGTTTTCCGTCATGCCAGTTGTCATCTGAGTCCTTCCAGCGCGGGTTCTGAGCCAGATCGAAGTTGCATACTTTAGACCCGTCCTTGAACTCCATCAGTTTCGGATCGGTCGTTAGATTGCCTGAAAATGAAAGCCAGTTTGCCATTTTATTCTCCTTTTCTATTGGCTTTTCGCTTACACACCCCATGTAGGGCGCGCGGGTATTTTCACTGCACAAGCGGCCAATGTCGCGCAAAGCGCACGAAGCAGTAACTAGCGCTAAACGGTACTCGCGAGAGGCAGCACCAAAACGGTTTTCGATTTCTGCTAAGCGGTCCTCCATGCTTACCTGCACACCGGTCTTGGAGGTGGTCATATCGGCAAGGTTTATTATCGCTTCTGCAAGGCTGAGCGAGACTCCACTGCCATGCCTGGCGATAGCGGTAGAATACTTAAACCCGCAGCGCTCTAGCACCTTTCCGCCAGCTACCCCGTGCGTCTTAGCATCAGCAAAAGCGTATCCCACATCGTGTAGCAGCCCTGCAACAAACATTTCTTCGGCAAAATCTGCACTCCCGGTTAAGGACAAGGAAATGTCTGCTGCCCGCTGGGCTACCCCGCCCATATGTGAAAGCCGACCACCCTCAAGCTGCATAATCGGCCTTTCCCACATAGGCGATACGTACATCTTCGGCTAGTACGTCGCAGCCTTCGTCCGGGTCGAGGTTGAAAATACCGGAGGCTTCGATCACGTTGCCTGGTTTTACTTTGCTCATATACCAGGCAAGCGGGGCATCTCTTTTCGTCTTCACCCGTACCCGGCACATCCCATTGGTTGAGGACACTAATAGGTCGGTGATTGCCGTTTGTTCTTCTAGGTAGGACTCTTTGTCCAGCACAATCCCATATACGGTTGTTTTGGCGGCATTAAACGTTTGCAATTTCCCCTCCTTGGGTTAGCCAATATTTCTTTTTCGTAAATGGCTATGCGTAAATGCCTTTTAACCGCAAGACTTAGGTTAGCCTTATTTTGTAGGCACTCCTTGGCCGGGGCAAGAATCCAAAACCCGCGCCATTGCTTGCTTTTCAGCCGGGGTGACAGACAGCCCATATTTGCTTTTCACCGCTATTTGCCTAGCCACATACGAGCAGCGAAAACCCTTATTCTTCGGCAGCCACCCGGAAGCGTCTTTGTCGCTCTTAGCCATATTGGCCGGGCCGTCCACCGCCAGCAGGTTTAATGGATCATTAGCAATGGTCGCTTTTTGCTCGGAGCTTAGCTTTTGCCCCCCGCTCACCCACACGTTTCCAAGGGCTACTACGTGGTCGATCTGCACTTTGGCTGACTGAGGACCGCGCACAAAATCAATTTGCTTGCCCGTGTAAGGATCATCCAAGGTGCCGCTAGCAACAACGCAGCCCTTCGTCCCTTCCTTAAATTTGGTTAGCTTAAGGTCGCGCGCCAAAATATCGTTCCTAGTGTCGCACCCGTTGCGATCTACATCTTTCCAGGCCGGGCCAAACTGGCTTCGGTCATACCCAGTCATCGGGGCTTTGCCCTTAACGGGTAGAGCCTCCAAACGCTGCAAGGCAATAGAGTCATTGCTATTTACCTGCTGTTCAGAGGTTTTAGCGGCGCTAGAGCTAGGTGCATTTGTCCCACCAGTTGTCGGGGTCAGCTCGGTAACAGAACAACCCGAGGCCAGAACAAGGACAGCAGCGGCACCAGCAAGGAACTTAAGAATATTTTGCATACCCCCTATGTAGGGCGCGAGCTACTTAAACCATTTGCCCGTTTCCGGATCGTATCCAAAGTCCTTGCCTTCTTCGGTTTTGCGCGGCTTCAAAGAATCCGGCGATCCAGTCTTATCAATTAAATATCCGCCACCGGATTTAACCGCCTCCACCTGAATATTCATCTTCCGGTCGCGCATACCGTTGGACTTAAAATCGTTCGGGGAATTATATTTCATTTCGTACTGGAACTCGGTTACTACCTTATCGGCGTTAGAGGTTGCCCCGTAGGCATCGAAAGGGGTTCCTACCAGGTCAAAGCTAAAAGACCCGGTTTTTTGGCTACACGGTTTAACCCCGTTCCAGGGGCTAACATTTTCCTTAATCCACTTATCTGTGGCGAGGTGAGATAGCTCGGAGGCAAAATCCTTATAGGTCTTGTCGCACCCTCCGGTGTGGCTGAGCCTTTTCAGATTAATAAATGCGCTCGCCACGTCGTTATAGGCAGCTTGCTTATCAAAAGTAGGAGTAGCACCCGCGTCATCCTTACCGCCGCCGCCTTCGTTCGGTACGGACTTAGGGGTAGTGGGGGTAGCAATGGTTGCGGGCGGGCCGGAAGGTTCCTCCTGTTCGTCTTTCGCGCAACCCGAAACGGAAAACAGCAAAGCAAACGCCGCCAAGGCCGCTGCCAGTTTCTTCAACTCAATCATGCCTCCCAGGTAGGGCGCGTGCGCAAACCTCCGACACAAGTTCCGGCAGCGGCGCAAGGCGCTCGCCATGCCTCCCCTGTATGGCGCATCACGGGTATACGTTGACGTGAACATGGTCGTAATGCCCGGTAGTGGCGTTTTGATTGCTTGGTCCGTCATAGCCTTGATACTGCTTCCAAGTACCCCTAGTCCACATTTTGCCCTGCCAAATCAAGTATTGACACTCCCCACGGATAAATCCGGGGGATTCTTGCTTCATCGTTGACCGCCTTACCCGAGGGCTTGGTCTTACATCTACTCCACAAGCTATGCAGCAACAGTTAATGCTGCGGTTCCCGAGTGCCCCTCGGTACCGTTTAAGATTCTTATCCCCTCCGCCAAAATGTTTTGAGCGGCGTTAATATCCCGATCATGTCTAGCCCCGCAATTCTCGCATTGCCAGGATCGGAGATTAAGCGACATTGCATTCGCCTTTACCCCGCAACTATGGCAGGTCTTAGAGGACGCAAACCATCTATCTACCTGGACAAAGATTTTGCCTCTTTCCCCGGCTTTGTATTCTAAGAAGCCTAGGATGGTGGCGAAACTTTGCATGGCGATACTTTTTGCGAGGTGATGATTCTTCATCATTCCAGCCACATTTAGGGTTTCGGCGCACACAACTTGATTCTCGCTGATCAGTTTCGCCGCCACCTTATGTAGATGGTCTTTCCTTTTGCTCGCTATCTTCTCGTGAACTTTTGCTACTTTGATTTTTTGTTTCTTCCGGTTATTTGATCCTCTCTTCTTTCTCGACAGTCTCCTTTGTTCCCTGGCAAGTTTCTTCTCTAACTTTCGCGTATCAGCTACGCCCTCAATCTTTTCTCCGTCAGACGTGGTAACTAGGCTTTTAATGCCCAAGTCGATACCGACAGCCTTTCCAGTCTTAGACTTAGGCGGTTCTGGTATACCAACGCAGGTAAAAACGATAAAGTACTTGCCACTTGGTACTTGCTTAATCGTGGCGGAAGTGATTCTGCCCTCCACTGGCCTACTTATCCGAGCTTTTACCAATCCCACTTTGGGTATCCATACATGAGATTCGTCTACGATTTTTGCGGTAGTTGTGCGGTAGGTTTTACGAGACTTCTTTTTCTTAAATCTGGGAAAACCTACGCCCTGTTTTCTTCTTTTTGAAAAGTTGTCAAAAGCCCGATCCAAGTTGCGCAGGGATTGTTGCAGAGCCGTAGAATCAGCCTCAGCCAACCAAGCAGTATCCTCTTGGTTTTTAAGCGCGGTCAGTATCTTGGAGCATTTACAGTAACTAAGCGACTTACCTGTTTCTTTGAAAAATCTTATCTTCTCTTCCAGGAAGTGATTATGTACCCACCTTGAGCAACCAAAATTGCGCGCAAAAAGCACCTCTTGCCACCTCTTAGGGTACAAGCGGAACTCATTTCCTTTTTTCATACTTCCTATGTAGGGCGCGCGGGGTTTCGCCAGCAACGGATGATGCTAACTTTTAGTAAGCCTTATGCTCCCCACGGTCAAATCCGAGCCTTGACGGCTCTAGGGATACACGTTCACATGTACGTGGTCGAAGTGTCCGGTGGTGGCGTTCTGCTTACTCGCTCCACCATAGCCGCCGTATTGCTTCCACTGACCAGTACCCCTAGTCCACATTTTGCCCTGCCATATTATGTAATAAACCTCTAAACGATCAGCATTATCTATCGCCCACTGCGCAAACTTATTACCATCCTCCAAGGCTTTCCCAGCAGCAGGTGTGCCAGAAGCAAACATATAGTCACAAGCATTCCCCCTCGGGTGCCACTTAGCGTAAGTGTCAGTGGGCCGCCAGCAGCCAATGCCTTTGGGCGGGCTACCAAACCCAGCTTTTGCTGCCTCATCATAAAATTTCTTCATCCGGGGGGTAATCTTCCCATTCTTAGTGGTCGGATCCGGGACGGTAGCTTCTTGCGTGCCGGGAATCGGCCCCAGAGAAGGAGCGCTATCACTAGATACCGGCACCCTGCCGCCGCACGCCACCCAAGCGTCATGGGCTTTCTTTACTTCCTCACTACTTAACCCCCCGTTATTTGAACCATCTTCGCTGCCTCCGTCATTGCTCATGCCTTCTTGCGGGGTGGCCTCTTTGCCGGTGAAAATAAACTGGGTAGGCTCAATCGCTACCCCGTCTTGCTGGACCTCGAAGTGCATATGAGCGCCCGTGACTCTACCAGTATGACCGGTTATACCAATCTTAGTGCCCGCCTGAACCTTCTGACCTGCTGTAACATTCATGCCGGACAGGTGACAGTACATAGTAGCCCATTGATGGCCTTTGAACTCACCATGCTTGATCTTCACCGCGTTACCGCAAGTGCTATAAGGCTTGGCGAACTCAACCACGCCGGGTGCAGCCGCATACTGAGGTACACCTTCTGCAAGCCCTAAGTCCACCCCATTATGTTTCTTACGCTGCCCAGTTACCGGGTGTATCCGATACCCATAAGGAGAGGTCACCCTAGGATTCGGCCCAGTATAAGGCTTAGAGAACTTACCATCCCAGCCATATTCATTATCAACCGGTCTAGCTTTAAAGCCCCCATCCGGAGACTTATGACCTATTGCGGGGGTGGCCTCAAAGTACCCCTTAAAGGCGGTATTTTGAGCCCCGCCATTACTTTTATCCTTAGCCTCGTCCACGCCTGAACAGGGGAAGTAATCTTTGTAAATATCAAAAGTGGAATTCGCCGCCGAGGTGTGCGGGGTATATAGATATAGAACGCGGGCAGCATTATTCTTCGGGGTATAAGGAATACCCTCTAAATCTGTTTGTTGCTGACCTATGGGCATTGAGTCCTTGTAGCTTCCCTTCTTGTAGTTTTGCACCTGGCGGCTGCCCCACCACACCTGGTTAAAGAAGCCGTAGTATTCTGCGGCACAAGCCTTCCCGTCCGGGCATCCATACCCCATAGCAGAGCGAAGATTGCCCTCAGTTTTCTTTGTAATAAGGCTTTGTTCTGCTTGTAGGCGCGTCATAATCCATTGCGCTTTTACGTCACACGACTTAGCAGTCTTATATATAATCTCGCTCGGCAGCTCCTGGCCAGAAGACTCATACCCTTTGCAGAACTGGTCCGGTGCCTTAGTGTTTGTGTCAACCTTATTCTTAGCCAGCCAAGACCCCTTCTTATCTAAGAACGCCTGGATTTGTTCTTGGCTCATGCCGGGTCCGCCATAAACCGCGCTATCATCGAGTGGCTGATCTTTATTAAACTTTCCGCCAGCACAACCCGGCCCGCCCACAGCGCCGCACTTAGTAAGCGAAGTAGCCCCGCTACCTGCAAGCTGGCGAGCAGGCGCTTCCTGGCCGTCATAGTCAGCAGCGGACAAGTCACCAGCAGCCTTATAGACGTTCTCGCCAATGGACTTACCATCATCCCAGTCGGACTTGATCTTTTCTAGGGCCCCGTCCACTTTATCTTTAGCGTTCGTATGCAAAATCGCCCATTCGATAGCGCCAACTCGCTGATCTACCCCAAAATCAGGGGTGTTAACTTTGCTAGCCACCTCGGAGACAAAAGCATATTCTTCTCCCGATAAGGTCTTTTCCTTACCGTCTGGGCCAGTGACCTTAATAGCTTCCCCATCGGTAGGCGTGGTTTGACCGCCGTTACCCGCTTGTTCTTGCTCGGTATGGTCTACCACTTCGTCTTCTTCGCAAGCCTCAGAGACTTTTTTGCCGTTGTACCACTTGGAGGCTTTATCGAACAATTGCCCAGCTTTAGATTCGTCTATCCCATCTAGCGGCAACATTTGCATGATCTTAGAGCCGGTTTTCTTGGCCTTATCATACTCGGTTTGGTCAACGATCTTGCGATCCCTATCCGACTTCTTCCACCCGGCAGCAAAACGGAACGGGTCGGTGCCGGTCCCCGCGATTTTATCTACTACGCAAGATAGGAACCGGTTAGAAGTAGAAAGGGACTTAGCTTTATCTTCATCTAGCACGCCTTCCTTGATGTGCATGGGGCCTACGCCCGTCCCAAGAATCTGCCCCGTACCATCAGAAGCAGAAAGCGCGTTAGAGGTATCCTGAGAGCTATCAGATTCACTAGGGCTCGGGCTTTCAGATTCGCTTTCAGACTCGCTCGGGCTAGGAGACGGACTAAATGGGATAAGCGAGGTCGCAAAATGAGCAACCGCCGGTTTAACCTCAATGTATCCTTTAAAGGAAGCCTTGCTAGCCCCGCTAGGTGCCGTCCCGGAAACGGATTCTTTCGGGTAGGCCTTGGAAGAAGTTTGAGTAAAATACCCGTTAGATATTGCCCAATTATCAAAAGCATTTAGCTGATAGGTGGGCAATCCGGTACCCGAGTTCTTAGTCAGCTCAGATTCAGAAGGGATATAGTCGGCACTCGCCGTGTTATTAAACATCCGGAAAAACTTACACCCTGAAGCGGATCGCTTAGCGATGGTTACTTTTCCTCCGGGCTTTGGAGAGTGGATAATGTAAATCGATCCCCCATCAGCTTTGCCAAGGAAAATCATTACGTGCCCTGGATAAGTAACCAAATCACCTGGCTTGGCTTCAGACAAAGACACCTCTTTGCCTTTACTCCCCTGTGCCCCACTAGCGTGAGGTAGTACTATTCCTAGAGCAGTACGGTAAACCCCCATCGTGAACCCGGAACAGTCCCAGCCTTTAGGTGTAGTCCCGCCCCAAACATAGGGAACCCCGATCCAGTGTTTAGCGACCTCGATAACCGAGCCCGCGTCCCCTTCCGGCAGATTCGCGTCCGATGCGCCCCCGTTACCGTCTTGCATAGGGTTATCCATCATGGCGGCAGATGCCGCAATCGGCATGGCAGAAAAGTCTTGAGTATCCGAGCCTAGAATATCTATCTCCTCGGCCTTAGCCGCCATATCCTGCTTGGCAATGGTAGAAGCAGTATCAAGAGCCATTTTTTGCGGCAAAGACAGCCCCGAAGTAAAAGTAGCAATCGCAAAACCGGGAATAACAATCACCAGCACTAAGGCGGCAGCTACCAGCGCACCGATAACCATTTTGACCTTAATACTGGCAGAGATCAGCTTCTTAGCAACCGGATTATTACCAACTGCCTTAACAATCTTGCCTGAGCCAGGAGCTGCAATATTAGCGGCCAGAGATGCGGCTTTTACGCTACGGGTAGCCCGCTTGTCCTCTTTTTGCCTAGCTTGTTGGCGTTTTTCCTTGCGCTCTTCTTCATTGAGTCTCGGCAGGTTAGAAAGGCTAGAAGATTTTTTACGCCCCGGAACATTGGGCGCAATTTTTCCTAGCTTAGATTTGGTGCCACCCGTTTTACTGGCAGACGATTTTGGCTTCGGCATAGAGCCAGGAGCCCCACCCGCCCCCGTCTTCGGCTTAGGTAAGGGAGGAAGTTTCGACTGGTTAGCCATTATTTACCTCCCTATGGGTGCTTCGGGGTGACGGTTGCTGGATGCTTGGCTGGCGTAGAACCGCGATAACGAGTAGCCGGGGCAGCAGGCTTAGAGCTAGAACCGCCTCCAGTAATATTTGGCAAACTCGGAGCCGAACCGCCCGAATGTCTGGGCGCGTGCCCTCCGTCAGAGCTAGGACTCGGCAATACCGGAGCGTTAGATGCAGCATCTCCCACGGTGGGGCTAGCCGTACTGACCGCCTTCAAGGGCGTAGGCATAGTCTGCTTGGACTGACGAGCCGAAGCCACGTTACTTAAATGCCTTACCTGAGCCGCAGTACCTGCCCGAGAAGCCATCATTGAGCCAGTCCAAGCCTTAACTCCTGCCCCAGCCCTAAATACCCCGCGCTGGCCTTTAGTAGCAGCCCATTCGGAAGCAAACGCGTTATTAGCCCAAGCAACCTTCTTACCGAGCTTCGTATTGGAGACAAAACGGTTATAACCAGACACGGCGGTATTGCGAACCCCCGTCTTAGCACGGGCAATACCGCGACCAACAGCGCTCTTCTTGTCCCACGCGGCTTGAGAGTTCTTTGCTGGCAAAGGCTCTGGCTCAGCGTTCTTAGAACCTTTTTGCCGCTCGTATGCCTCTTGCCCGGCCTTCTCGCGCCCCCTGCGGAATCCTTCCCTAATGTCTCCCCCAGCGCGAGATGCCAAGCCTCGCCCAGCAGAAGCCGCCTTAGCCGCCGCAGCCCCAGCCATAGCGCCCTTAAGCATGGAGCCGCCGTTCGACCCCCAAGAAAGCGCGCCCTTAACAGATAGCGGGCTCGGCATACCGATCTTCTTAAGCAACATATTTAGCCCGATAATGGTAGCTCCCGGTGCAATACCTGCCCACAGCACGCTAAAGGATGAATTAGAAGGCAAAATACCTACCCCCACGTCCACCATGACTTTAGAAATAATGGTTACTACCGATACGGCAAGCATCATCACGGCGGCCACCCCGGAAAAACCAATCAGGGTGATAAAGACTTTCTTGAACTTCTCCCCGGTATTAACCCCTGGCACAATCGCCGGGATAAGCATTAGTCCAAGCGCTAGCATCATTAGCATTAACGCAGCCTTAGCAATAAGGATCGAAACCCCCATCGCCGTGAAAATAGCGAAGATGATTGCCGAGGATAATAGGTACAGCACGGCGATACCGTAAAGCCCCGCCCCCCAGGTAGGACTTTGCACCGACTGGATAAAAGAAGCCGCACCTTCACCGGCAGAGCCCTTATCAACCAGCTTAGCTAACGCCCCTCCGTCAGACGGTGCCCAATCAAACGGCTCGCCATTAGGATTATCAGTGGTGAGGGATTCTGCTTCAGAACCCGCACCCGTACTGGGGTCAAGCGATCGCACTTCACAAAAATCAAATTGAAAATTGGAAGTAACAATACCTGCGTAATTAGGGTTCCTTGAATACGAGTAACCCCGATTCAGAGCCCCCAGCATGTCATCTTTGGCTTTCACCTCATCTAAGTCTGGATGTTTTGCCTTGAGGTTTTTTGCATAATCGGCAGCCAAAGCATCCCTATTGTCATTAGCGTAAAGCCCCATACCGCCTTTAAGACTGTACATTGAGAGTTTAGGGTCTTCTTCTCCGGATAATCTAAGCTCCTTGATCCCCATTTCGCCGAAGAAATAATTTGCCCATCTGGCTTGGAGTTTAGATTCTTTATCTAAAATATCCTCACTGTTTCCAGACTTTCCCTTCTTCGTGCTGCACCAGTCGTCAAATGACTTAGCGCCCTTCAGAATTTGACTCTCCGACCTCGCATCGGGCACGGACCTAAGATCCTGGAGAGTCCTAGACCAGGCGTAATCCATAGCATCTTTAACAGTTTTCATGGGAGTTTTCGCTTTCGGATCTAAGTTCTTATCCTTCTTAGATCCTTCCCAAAAGTCCTTACAAGCCTGATCGCCTTTTGAAGAATCCTTTAGTAGCAACTTAGCCTTGGGATCCATTTTCCAAGTAGAACCGGTATTACGACAGGCTGTCCAGAACATGATGGCTTGATCTCGGTTTTTGGATCCGCCCGCAACGCCAGCGGCAAACGCGTACCAACCAGACCTGCCGGTGGTGTCGGGGTAGTTAGAGGAATTCTTCAGGGTGTATGCCTGACGAAGAGCGCTTTGCTGCATCAAGGATTCGGCGGTATGACACCAAGTGTTAGAAATATCTATCTGCTCTTTTGCTGGTCCTGGCACGCTCCTAAACTGGATGTTTTTCCAAACTGGAATAGCAGAGGACTCCCAGATTTTCGACAAAGAGTCGATGATAACCGATGAGCTACCAGACGCTTCTAAATCTGTAGGTTTTTTGTACAGTTTATGTAAGGTCTTAACGTAATCATCGCATCCGGTCGCTTTTTCTTTAGTTCCGCTTTTATTTGCTTCAGACAAAGCACCATCAGCAACAGTCGCAACTGAGGTGCCCACTTTATCTACTACGCTTACAATCCCACCGACAACTTTCTTGGAAGGGCTACCCCCGGCTGCTGCGCCAAAGACTAGAAAAGCAATAAACCCGGTGACGCAAACTTTGCTCAGTAGGTCTTTTAGCGGGCCGTATCCACCGGTTTTTCGGGACTTATTAAACGCATAGATAACGTTTGCCCCAATAAGGATCGCGACAATAGAGGATGCTCCCGCAGCTCCGTTGAACATTGCTTTGCCGATATTAGCGAGTACTCCGTCAATCTTGCTGCCGATAGTCCCGTACACGTCTACCGAAGAAGACAGGTTAACGGTGGTGGCAGTAAAAGACCAGAGCGCATCCCCGAACTGCATGATCGAGCGAGCCATAGTTGATAAGCCGGAAGACTCCGCGTCTCCCCTATCCCACGCGTCCGATGAATACCGGCTGTGGTAGTTACCAGTCAGCCCGTTCCAGCGCAACACTGGAAGATAAGTGTTGGCCATCTCAATATCTTTTTTGCCGCCCTCCGGGTCCCCCTTAATCCGGTTATCTAGCGAGTTATCAGTCGATACAACTGTCTGCTGGCTAGCATCTACCGGCGCGGCCTGGGCAACGGGAGCAGAGATATTAATAGCAAAAAGGATCGCGAAAGCCACCAGTAAGGCTCTAAGCACCCTTAAATGTTTAACGTTCTGCATCTTTATCAACCCTTGTTGCCCCGTTAACCAGCCAAAAAACGTCGGCTTTATTTACTGAGATTTCCTTGCCGCAAAGCTGGACTGTGCCATCCCCACTTTTGATTGAATCCAGCAAGGTTTTATAGGTGCGCTGCTTTAGCCCCTTGGTGGAGCGCCGCTCATATAGCACCACTAACCCCACCTCAAAAACGGCAACTAAAGCCAAGCTCCAAGTACCAAAAAAGGGAATAAGCATGGAGGCAAATAGCACCGAAGGCAAAAAAGCTATAATCGCAACGTAAGCGTATCTAGCCGATACCTCGAACGTTGCGATAATAACTGTGCGGTCTTTACCCGCTTCTTTACCGGTAAGGTCGGTTAAAGAAAATACCTTCGGTATGCCATCTGCCTCAGCCACGAGTGAACTACCCCAATACCAAAGACATTGGGGCTTCTTGCTTCATCCAAACATCGCCTGTTTTCCCAATGAACGTATAGTCCATTGGTGATACTGGCATTAAATGCTTGTCCGCAAGAGCACTGCTATGTTCCGTAGCAGGGACGTTTATAGACCGCCCGAGTCTTTCCATTGGAATTACCTCCCGAATATAATTGCGAATTTTTTACTTGCATTACCTATATAGGTGCGCGGGGTGAGTAGAGGAAAAGTAAGACCTCCACGATTAGCTACCGAAAACCGTCCCGCCAATATTGATAAAGGCGTTAATGATGGAGTCAATCATTCCTAGAAGTAACGGCAATAGTGCGCCAGGGGCAACTAAAATGCCGCCCACGATAGCCGATAAGACTACGGCTTTAGACCCGCCCTTACCGCCGCCTCCAGCTCCTCCTCTGCGCCTTTGCCAAAAATAGGTAATAATTGAAATAGCTAGGATAATCGCCCCAATCCAGGCAGCAACTTTGAAGAATGCTTGTAGGTCTCCCCCCTGGAAAAGATCTATTAGTTCTTCAAACTTGCCTTTTAAGTCAACTTTGTCTCCACCTGCAAATGGAATAAGCGTCATTTTTCCCCCTTAGATTACGTACCGAACGCTTCACTATAGGTAATGCGTCCGTTAGGTCCTGTTAGATCCAGGCTTCATCGAACCCAGAAGACATTGCCTCTTGCTCTCGCTGATAGGAGGCTACTTTCATGGACCTTCTGGAAGTTTTCTCCAGCTTGTCTAGCGAGATATATCCACCTTGTTTTTGAGCGCCAGATAAGGCTTTAGCTAAAGTACCTTCTGGAAGCGCTGCCCGGTCAATGAGCGCACCCATAAGATCGGTAGCGTATTTTCCGCCCCCGGTTTCTTTAAGCATAAAAAGCGTATGTTCGGCTTGGCGCGGGGTACACCCAGGGCAAAAGGACAAAATCGCGGCGGCCTTGACCGAGTTTTTACCTTCCGAAATATCTTGCCAGCCCTTGATTACCGCCGAGTTGGTGTCTAGCTCAGCTTTTAGAACTTTGGCCCGGCGAGAATCAATAGTGCCTTCCTTGGGGCTAACTACTTTGCCAGACATATCCATAGATTCAGCCAGCACTTCCCAAGCAAGCAGCGAGCGTTGCTTAGCGGTTAGTTTCTTTAGATCCATCCCGACTTCGCTAATGTAATCGCGGGCCGGGCTATCTTCGCTAGAATCTGCCAGGTTTTCAAGGTCAGCTTCGTCGTTTTCAGTTAGTCCCCAAAGCGATTTTTTAACGATCCTAGAAGTTGGCCGCTTAGAAGGGTCTTGAGATGCACAATATTCTTTAGCAAAATCTACTAGTTCCGCGCCCCTTAACCCTTCATTGTGTTTATCGGCTAAGGCTTTAAGGTAAGAAAAAGTTCTTCCATCCACGGACTTGAACTCATCTAGCGAGATATTAAAGCGCAGCAACAGCGAATACTTGGACTCATCCATTCTGACCACCGATTTGGCAAGCGCTAGGGTGGGCAGTCCTGCTTTGGCACCTTTTCCGCCAGCTTGGTAGCTTTTTGCGTGCTCTAGCATCTCGATTACTACTTCTCCGGCAACATCGATCCCTGCTCCATCTAAGTCCCCCAGCTTGGCTTCGCGTTGCAGCTTCTTATACAAAGCCCCCCATTGGGCCTCTAAAGCCGGGTCTAGGACAGCGGAGCGGGATGGACAGCGGCCCTCGTCCACTTCCTTGTGGTAGGCGGGGGTGCGCAGTTGTTCGCGAGACTCAATCAGCTCTAGGGCTACTTTTTGCGCATCAGTTTCAATAGGGAGGTACCCTCTAGTCGCTGGGTTTAAAAGTTCGTCATAGGCTCGCTGAATATCTTTAGCGAACGGGTCAGTTAGGGATAGTTTTGAGTGAGCATAAATCTTGGGGGCAAATCGACCTCCTACAGACTCCATACCAAGTTTTGCTCCTTTAGGGTGACGGTTAGCCATGTTTTTCCTTTCAACTAGGGCTTTTTGCTGTCCCCTTAAGGAAACCGGCAAGGTCAAGCCCAAAGATTAAAAGTGGGGGCAAGGATCGGCTTTTTCGGAGATTGCGGTGCAGCAAAGCAAAATATGGGAATATTTGCAAGGATTTTCCACCTACGATTTTTAGGCTGAAAAGTGTCCCTTATGTGCTGGTAAAAGCGTTTTAATGCCTGCGTGGGAACGGTAATTTTGGGGCAATTTTTGCTCGCCTCCAAAACTAGGCAAAAAGTATCCCTTATGTGCAGGTAGGGCGGTGTTTGGGTTATTTTGGGTGGTGCAGATCACGCAGGTCTGCGCGCCACAAGGACTGATTTTCGACTATTCCACAAGCAATTTTGAAGGCCAAAACCGTCCCTTATTCGCTGGTCAGGCCAGGTTTGAATTTTTGGGAAAATCGCTATTTTCAGGCAGTTTTTGCGGGCGTATTTTTTGGGGCGAAAAGTGTCCCTTATCCGCAGGTCGGGTAGCGTTTGTCATTTTGGAAGTGACGCAAGTCACGGAGTGCTCAGTCTTCCCAAATCGAGCCCTGTTTACCAGCCTTGTAGAGGTCAATATCGGCCTTGTTTGTCGAAGCAGCCGCCAGGAATTTATCGGGCAATCTGACCTCAACCGGGATAGCCTGGTCGTACTGATCGGAGAAGATGAACACTGAGCCACGCTCAACTTCCCTAGTGGGTCTACCATTCTTATCGAGTTTCATTAGGTGCCGCATCGACTCCCAGTTGTTTTGATCCCCGGCAGTGCCTTTAATGGTGCCCGGCGCGATAATCCGCCCGATCCGCTCCCCTGTAGGCTCTAAGTGTGAAAGCACGCAAGCTGCCACCGCTTCTTTTTCGGCTTTCATCGGGCCAATAAACCCGGTGGTGAGGAATTCTTCTAGGTCTGCTTCTTGCGCGTCCGAGACTTTCTGAGTAAGAAGCCCTACCGCTACGCGCTGAGAGCGGGCCAAACGCCCAAGCTGGTCAATCTCCGAAGCCGTAGACCCTAAGAAAATCCAAGCCTCGTCCAACATCACCAGACCGTCCCGGTTCATAAGCGCACTAGAACAACCCTTTACCAGCATCCGAATGAGGTTAATAGCAACCCGCTGCGTCTGCGTTTCTGCCTCCGAGCCAGGATCAGGAAGAGGAAGAGACATGTTACCAACCTCAATTAAGGTAAGCCCGTCTCCAGCGCTAAGCACTTCCCCGCTATCACTTAACCCGCACATAGCCCTAAACAAAGAAGAAGATTTAGCCAGACCAACAACGCGGTCAACCATATCCCGGTATTGGTCTTCTACGATACCGTCTCTAAGTGCGCGCACTAGGCAAGTCCCGATAGAGCGATGCCCTTTACGGTGGCCATAAGACAGGGCCATTTGCAGCGGAGTTTCATAGGAAGATAGGTGCGGGCCCCAAGGGTTAACGCTAGCAAGCATGGAGGAGGCAAGCTCTAAGCCAAAGCCTTCTTCACTAAAACGCATCGGGTCAAGAATCCCGTCAATACCTACCAAGTCGGAGAGGTTAGCTACCGTGCCTCCCGCCGCGAGCACCGAAGCCGCGAGGGATGATTTAGCTTTCGGGTTAACAAAAATCGTAGGCCGCTGCCAAGAATACTGGTGAGCCAGCCACAAACCCAGCATGGTTTTACCAGACCCGGACTCACCATAAATACCGAAAATCGGGGGCGCATCTTGGTCCATAGCGCTCCTTGGGTCAAAATAAGCTGGCAGGCTATCAGCCTCCGTCATGCCCACCAGGCAGCCTTTGTCAGTGTTGTCCCCTACCCGAGATAGACTTACGCACCCAGAATGAGCCATTAAAGTTAGCGGCATTTCCAGCTGGATCGGGTTAGCCCTAACCGGGGAAGTAAGCCAACATTCCTTTAAGGCCAGCATCTGCCGAGAAGTCATCTCCACGGTGGACATGGCAGAAAAATTTGAGCCAATTTCTTCTACTGCCCCGTAGGATTCTGGCATTGCAAACGTAATGCGCGCTTCAATAATCGTGGGCGGAGGATTGTTACCCCGGTAAAGGGTCCGCAGGTAAGACAGGGTTTGTTCTTTTTCTTCTAGCTCAATCTTGTCTAGCTTATTTTCCTTATAACGCTCGTTAATATCCGCAATATAGTTTTTCCGCTGCCTATCCAGCTCTTTAGCGGTGATCGTTCCAGGTTCTACTTTTGCCCTAAGTGACACACACATGGCTCCCGAATCAATCAGGTGCGCCCACCAACCAGCCTCTTCATCTATAGCGTCTGCCCAGTCGATATTAATATCTTCTACCGCTCCAAAACGGATCGCATGGTGCCCGTCAATGACTGGCCACTTAGCAGGATCAACACCCCGGTAATAAAGGTCCTGGCCAGCACGCGCCGCACCGGCAGAAGAAAACACATGAAGACGGTCAGGCTCGCTCATGATCGGGGTAGCCGCATTTTGCCCGCTATTCCACCAATTGTCGGCATACTCAAGCTGGCTTCTAAGCGCCATTTGCAAGCCCGCCCTAGTCATAGCGGCACTTACCCGCTCAAAATCAGCATCAAAGTCACGAAGCGGGGCCCCTTCCGGGGTAACAAATTGTTCCATAACTGAGGCAATCGCATCTTTAAAACCACTAGCCGCTAGCTTTGGCACCAGGCGCACCCCCAGCAAAGTAAAGCGCTCTGAAACAGTCTTGTCCCCATAAAGGGCACTTAACCTGTTGAAACTAGGATGCTTTTCAGGCGGGGAATAATACCGGCGAAGCGAAATCTCCAGCAGGTGAATATCCCGGTAGTCTGCTTTCGACATTTTTCGGTTTTGAATCCCGCCAGTTTTGGTAAGTCCGGATAGGTTTTCTACCGCCCGATATAAAGGTTCTGCCGTGCGAAGACGCAGCGCTAAGGTTTTAGCTTCTACCGTTGGCCCCATAGGGACAGCAAAATATGCCCACACCGAGCCATCAATGCCGCGAATGCGCCCATCGGAATAGGTTTCAATCTTCGCAGTCGGAATCGGTGGCCGGTCCGGCATGGCGGTAATCTCGCGCCAAGCAAGATCAGCAGCTTTCTTCGGGTTGGCAGGACTTCTAGTTTTCCTCATCATTTTTTCCGTTCGCCTCCTTCTAAAGTTGGCTATGCGTCAAACTAGGGGGTAGCTGAAAAACCTAAAGTGTTCCCCGCCCCAGAAACCGGTGGGGTCTTTAGCTCCGCCGATGAATGGGGAAAAGGACGCGGGTGTACGCCGATAAATATTTGTAACTGCCTTCTTACTGGTCTTTCGCTGACTTAGCCAGGGACTTTATTTCTGCTCCAATTCTTTTTCTTTTCTGTTTCCTCGCGCCCTACATAGGTGGTGCAAGTAAGAAGCCGTAGTCATTTTCGGGAGGTGAACCTAGTGGCAAAAGGAAAAAGCAAGCCAAAAAATTTGAGTGAAGAAGCCCGCTTGGCTAAGAATGCGCGTATTAAAGCGACTTACAAGGCCACTAGGGCTCGCCGGGCAAAAATGAAATGCTTTACCCGGAAAATAAAGATTGACCGCTCACATCTAAGCAGCAAGCAGAAAGAAACCATTGCACGCCTGTTTTTGGAATGTAAGTGGCTAGCTAATTCTTGTATTGCTAGTGAGCGTTTCGATAGGAGTTACATCAAGGAACTAGATGGCAAGGTTAAAGTTAAAACCCCCACCGGAATGGAAGAAAGGGAATTTCTAGTTCTTGGTGGGCAACTAACCCGATCTGTTGTAGATGGTCTGCGATCCAATCTAAAGGCGCTATCGAAACTTAAATCCAAGGGCAAGAAAGTTGGCAGGCTTCGCTATCGTAAGCAAGTAAGATCGGTAGACTTTCCGCAATACGGTAACTCGCACAAAATCAATCGAGAAAAGAACCGGATAAAGCTGGCTAATATCCCCGGTTGGATGAGAGTACGAGGCTTAGACCAGTTACCAGCCGAGGCCGAGTTTGCCAACTGCAAACTACTGGATAGACCGGATGGACTTTTCATTGTAATCACCTGCTACGTAGATAAGCAGCCGGAAGATTTTGCCCCTGGTACTTCTATTGGAGTGGATATGGGGGTGAAAACTCATCTGACTTTTTCTAACGGAGTAAAGATCGATGCCTTGGTTGAAGAAAGTGAGCGCGCAAGAGGCTTGAGAAGAAAAATCTCTCGCCAAAAACCCGGCTCAAACAACAGAGCAAAAACAATGGCTCGCCTAGAAAAAGTCCTAGCAAAAGACGCAAACAAAAGGGAGGATATAGCAAACAAGATAGTACATGAACTGTTAAAGAACGAGACTGTGTACTACCAAGACGAACCGATACATGATTGGTTTAAGAAGCAAGGACGGGTAAGAGCCGGTAAACGGTTGCAAGGCTCAATACTAGGTCGCGTAAAAGCAAAACTAGAACGCAACCCAAGGGCTGTAATGCTAGATAAATACCTAGCCACCACCGCCACCTGCATCTGCGGATGCAAGACAAAACACGAGCCAAATAAGCGAACATTCGTTTGCGAAGCGTGTGGATACCAAGATGATCGGGATATTCACGCGGCAAAGAACATGGTAAGACTCGGGCAGTCTATAAACGCTCCTGCTACGGAACATAGCAGTACTCTTGCGGACAAACATGTAAGACCAGTAGCACCAATGGATTTTTCATCCGTTGGGAAAACAGGCAATGTTTGGATGAAACAAGAAGCCCCAATATCTTTAGCATTGGGGTAGTTCACCAGGTCCTCTATTCCTCCTCATCTATAGTTTCCACCCGCTCCCCTTTTTCGTTAATCTCTTTACCAAGCTGGTCATAGTACTTCGGTTTCTTTTCCTCCTCGATCTTGTCCGGGGTGGCCTCCGTGTCATCAATGCCTTCCTCCCCGTTTTGATACTTGGTCAAAATCGGACCAGTGCCAGCCCCTCCCCAAGCCACAATCACCGGAGAAGCAGTATTAGCCCGATCTGCCAGCAGATCCATCTCGAAAGTCGGCAGGTTCACCGAGCGAGTAGTGTCCATGCCTTCCCAAATGACCGCCAGGCTCACCCTTACGATTACGCGAGAGGGAATCACCCGGTTACCGTCCTTATCACGCGAGGAATATCCTCTAGCAGGGGCAACTTCGCCCATATCGACTTTCTTTAGAGTTTGAACTTTTGCTAATGGAATATAGACACGCCCAGCCTTACCATCCCCGGTCACCTGCTTTAAGGCTCCAGGATCCCCGGAAGTAAACGCTACCGCCCAGGCCTTAACTGCCGCTTCTAAGCCTTGCGGGGCGTTAATCGGGGTCATGCCCGGCCAAGTCTTAAGTGCAGCCGAGCCTCCCATTGGTCGCTGCGGAGTGAGAGAGGGCTCCCCGTTAGCTTTAACCGATCCAGAAGAGCCAATCACCGGGACAGTAGCGGTGTAAAGGTTCCCTGCCGGGTCAGCAATAGTCATAAAGTGCAGATAGTTCTTTTGGCTGGCAATATCTTCTCGCTCGCGCTTAGTAGAGCCCCCAGTTAAGGGTTTTATCAGCTCGTAGCGGTCCCAAGAGATAAACCTGGCCCCTGGAAGCGGAGGAACATCGCTATTTAGCCATTTTTGAACTTTCGAGATGGCAACGCTTCGTCCTTGCACTTCAGCAGTTAAAGATACTTCCTGCTCGGGTTTACTAGTGACCTTGGCAATCTCGGCAGGAAGGCCGGCAAGTAACGTCACCACTACAAGGAGCAAAGGCAAAAAACCGTAAGCCGCTACCTGCACATACTTACGCAAGAAAAATGCCTTACGAATATTGGGGGGCTGATACACCCCCGTAGTGGGCCGCTCATAAGATATACCTGAGCGCCAACCTGTTTTACGTTTGCCTTTTGCTCTCTTCCCCACTGTCTATTCTTTCTCGTTTGGTTCTGGTTCTTCGATAGGCTCTAGTTCTTCTTCAAGCTCTACAAGCTCTGGTTCAGACGCTTCGTTGACCTCTACGAGCTCTGGTTCTTCGCCCGAATGTTCCATGGGCAAAATGCTCTCGCCAGTTTCCGACACTTCATCAACCTTTGCCGTTTCCAAGGCTTCCAATTGCCTTTTCGCGTGGAGGGCAACTATTGCGTCTCTATCGAAAACCAGACTGCGCAAAGTTTCCTCATCTAAGCCGCCCTCCCTAACCAGGGCGCGCCGAATCTTCCCGTCCGGATGCGTAGCTAAAGCCTTAGTACACTTCTCGCATCTAACTCCCTTTGTAGGGCGAAAACAGGCTCGCCAATATTTTCGGTCGGGAGGAAACGGCACGTCCTCGCTAGGGTTAATAGGCCGCCAGGAACGACAAAACATGGTTTAGAACAGCTCCTTGGCTGCTTTCACCGCGTCAATCTGATCCGCCCACAGTTCCTTGACCTGGTTCGCGGTCTTAAGCACTGCTTGCGGGGTGGACCCGCCCGATACTTTCTGGTCGAAATGCTCAAGGATAGTTTTCAGAATCTTGGTTTCTTCTTCACTTGCTCCCAGCAGTTGCATAAGACGGTTAGTCTCGTTGTCTTCTCCCCAAATATCCACTACCAGGTCAAGGGCGCTAGCGTCCTTTGCGCTAGTTTTAGCCACGGCCACAGCTACGCGGGGCACGTCATCTTCTTTCACCCCCAGTACGGCTCTAACAACCCCGCGAGCATCCTCACTCAAAGCCAGGTAATCACTAGCGGCCTTAGCACCGGCCCGGCGAGCATTATCTAGGGCCGCCTTTGAGTAGGTTTTTTCTTTCGGCTTAGGCTTTGCCTTCGGTTTCGGCTCGGGCTTAGGCTCGGGTGCTACTTCGGGAACGTTCTCTTCCGGTTGTTGGTCAAAAAAGTTAGTGGGAAAATCCATTTATTCCTCCGTGTTGTTGGATTTGTTCGCTTCCAAAAATGGCTATGCGTCCGTCCCGCCAACAATAGAAAATATGAGCAAGGTAAGTGGAAAGGCCGCAGCGGCTAGAGAAAAAGCTAGGCAAAAAGATGGCAAGTTCGGGGTACAACCAAAACTGGAAGCCGGAATCAAGCTAGAAGATTTATCCGACAAAGATTTGGATAGCTATACCCGGTCCATGAAACATTGGGCAGACGGGCAAATGGCTTTCAAAGAAATCTTGGAAAATGAGCTTACCCGCCCGGTGTATAAAGATATGCCAAGGGACGAACTAGTAGCGGCGCTAAAAGAAGAAATCGAAACTACCGCACGCTTCGACGGCTTCTTAAATGCCAACCCGGAAATGGAAAAAACATCGGGCCGCGAGGAAATGGCCCAGCTAGCCAGGGCATACGAACAGGCAGGCACGGATGCCGCCCAGTCAATATACCTATATCAAAGCGCATCTGACCCCTTACGAAAACAACTTGCCGAGTCGCAAGCAGAAGTTGCCCGTCTGAATGAACATATCGCCAGGTATGAAAAAGAGGGGCCGCGCAGGGAACGAATCGGGCGAAGCCAGCATCCCCGATTCGGCGGCGGATCAGGATACGGCGGCAGGCGTAGAGGTATGGGTGTAAGAAGCGCCTTCTGGTCCGCCTACGGCGTAGTGCGAATGACCATGTGGGTACAGCGACTTGTGGCTCGTATGTTCCGGCGCTGAGGTACGCGCCCTACATAGGAGGCGTGGAGAAAGCATTTGAGTACCGGATTTATCCGAGCCAAGAACAGATACAGTTATTGGCTCGCACTTTTGGGTGCTCAAGGTGGGTGCATAATCATTTCCTAGAAGAAAAGGTGAAAGTCTACAAGGAAACAAAACAGTCTCTTAGCTATGGTGACTGTTGTAAAATGCTAACCAAGCTTAAGAAGCAAAAGGATACTGTCTGGCTGGCTGAAGTTGAGAATAAAGCCCTGCAACAATCCTTGCGTGACTTGGATCGAGCTTTTGTAAACTTTTTCAAGAGAGCAAACCAAGGTGTAGGTTTTCCAAAGTTCAAGAAAAAGAAGTCTCGGAAAACCTATCGAACTTGTAGGGGGAGAGTCGTAGATGATTCCCACGTATGGATACCGAAAGTTGGAGCAGTTAAAGCCAGGATAAGTAGACCAATCGAGGGCAGGATAGTTTCTGCCACGATTAAACAAGTACCAAGTGGCAAGTATTTTATTGTGTTTACTTGCGTTGATATACCGGAACTGCCAAAGATTAAGACCGGTAGGGCTGTTGGCATTGACCTTGGGATTAAAGCCCTGGTTACCACTTCGGATGGTGAAAAGATCGGGAGTCTGGAAGGAACTAAGAAACTAGAGAAGAGACTTGCTAGGCAGCAAAGGAAATTATCGAGGAAGAAGAAAGGGTCGAATAACCGGAAGAAACAAAAAATTAAGGTAGCCAAAGTTTACGAAAAGATAGCGAATAAGAAGAAAGACCACCTGCATAAGGTGTCGGCGAAAATTGTCAGCGAGAACCAAGTGATATGCGCCGAAACCTTAAATGTGGATGGGATGATGAAGAATCATCACCTCGCAAAAAGTATCGCCATGCAAAGTTTCGCCACCTTCCTCGGCTTTTTGGAATACAAAGCCAAGGAAAAAGGCAAAATCTTTGTCCAGGTAGATAGATGGTTTGCATCCTCCAAAACCTGCCATAGTTGCGGGTCAAAAATGGACGCAATGCCGTTAAGTATCCGATCCTGGGAATGCAAGTCTTGCGGGGCAAAACATGACCGCGATATTAACGCCGCAAAAAATATTCTTGCGGAAGGAATAAGAATCTTAGAAGGTACCGAGGGACACTCGGGAACCACGGCAAAATCTTTTGCCGTAACGCTTGTGGAGTAGATGTAAGACCGAGCCTTCGGGTAAGGCAAGCACGTTGAAGCAAGAATCCCCCGGATTTATCGGTGGGGAGTGTCAAACCAAGGCACGCGCGCTGTCTTGGGGCATCGAAAAGCTAGAGCGGTTGCCGCAGGCAGTCTCCTTTCCTGCCGAACAGAGGCCGCTAAGCTGTGCGCGCACCGCCGCAAGGCGGGGGTGTCCCCCGCTTTGCGGCTTTTTTCTTCCCGCGCCCTACGTGGGTTGTGTGAACGAGAAATGGGAGCAGGAAAAAGCAGAACTGATTCATCGAGTTCTTGAGCCGGCCCGCGAAACCATCAAACAAATCGCCAAAGACCGCCACCCCAAAGACTTAAAAAACCAAAACTTATACGGGGTGCAACTAACCAACGAAGCTATAAGAGCGTTGAAAATTTATCTGAACTGCATGAGTGCAGAAGCCCTATACACCGGCACCGAAATAGCAGAAATTGGGGCAGCCATCGGAGGCAGTCAAAATCAAAGTAACGTCCGGCGGAAACTACCACTAATGAAAACGTTTGAAAGCGCAATTGCTGAGGCAAATGACCGCAAAAAGCCGGTCGATGTAACGATAGACGGTTTGACAATCCAGATTAACCCTGACAACTGAGAAGAAACAAGATAACCCCGCGCCCTACAAGGACTGTATGAACGAAAAATGGGAGCTGGAATCAGCAATAACGAACTTACGGAAGGCCGAACAAAAAATGCAGGCACTCAAAAAGGACGGCAGTGAGCAATATGCTCAGGTGTACACCGACTGCCTATCGCTATGCACCAAGATCACTCGTGCGCTAAGAATCTGCGAAGAAAAACTAGGCTGAAGATGGGGGTCCGTTTCGTTACCCCACATAAGGGGGGGGTCGTGTTTCGCTACCCCCTAGAGACGGTCAGCTAGCGTCTGCAACTTCTTCCTAGCCAGCCCCCTGTCGAATAAAAAGACGCGAAACTGTTCGTTGTCTTTTTCCATCTTGGCGACAAACTTCTGGCTAACGGGGTCTACTGCCAAAAACAAGGTCGCAAAGCTCCTGCCAGATAGCTCCCAAAAGCGAAGGGCAAGTTTGCTTACCTGGTAAAAGTCCTTAATGTGCGAGAGCGACACCGCGCTATCGGCATTAAGTTCATACCAACAGGTCGCCGTGACGCCCTCAGCAACATCTAACTGGATACCAATATGGTTAGTCCCCTGGTAGTTATCCAAGAACAAACCTACTATGTCGGTTAAAAGCTGCTCTTCCTCGTTAAAATCTGCAATCAATGCCATGTACCTCTAGTAGGGCGCGCCTGGGAAAGGGTGTCGCGTTTTACTACCCCCCCTAAAGACGGTCAGCGAGCGCTTGCAATTTCTGGATAGCCACCTCGTCGTCCATTAAAGTTATACGGAACTGTTCGTTGTCTTTTTCCGCTTTGACGACAAACTTCTTGCTAACGGGGTCTACCACTAAAAACAAAGTGGCAAAGTTCCTGCCAGATAGTTCCCAAAGCCGATGGGTAAGTTTGCTTACCTGGTGGCGATCTTTCATTGGCCTAAGTGATACCGCGCTATCATTGCTTAGCTCAAACCACATATTCGCAGTAACACCCTCACAAACATCTAACTGAATGCCGATGCGATTACTGCCCTGGTATTCGTTCAAGAACAAACCTAGAATGTCGGTTAAAATCTGCTCTTTCTCTCCAAAGTGTTCCAAAACGTCGCCTCCTTAAGCGAATGGGTCATAGGTTCCCCTCCTGCGAGAGTCCACCGGTTCATCGCCAAATGGATCGGGTTCAAAGACGGGTTCTACTTCGCCTTCATCTTCGATGTAGGCTTCGTTGCTATCGGGGATAGCATTTTGATCGGCTACGCCTGCGCTACTACCAGGGGTAGCATGAACTTCGCCTTCACTTTCGATGTAGGCTGCGTTGCTATCGGGGATAGCATAAACTTCGTTGCTACCAGGGGTGGGGTCACTACTTTCCGGCGGCAGTTCATCTCCTACTAGACCGGAATCAAAGGATTGCTCGTGCAAGCCTTCTGGTTCAAACATGGTGGCAGGATCGTCTTCGGTGTCTAAATCTTCGCCTGAGAAAAGGTCAGCGAAACTATCCACACTTGTTTCACCTGTTACATATTCCTGGTCAGAGCCAGTTTCAACTATCTCGTCTGTTACAGATTCCTGACCAGTAGCGGTTTCGGCTGCTTCATCCTCATCAACCAATGCTCCAAAATCAACTGAAGAAAAGTCGATGACCCCTAAGTCTTCGCCTTCCGAACCGATAATATCCCCCTCAAAAACGGGGGAAGAACTTTTCAACTTAGCGGAAAAGTCAATTTTTTCTGCCTCACCTATCCCCCGAGAATTGAGCATTGCGGGGATAGTTTCAGACGGTGGATGGTCATACCAGGTCTGAATAAGCATAGCCTTCTCACTCATTGGTTCAAAAACCCCGCGTCCTTTAGGTGGTTCATCGCCTGTACTAGGGGCATTGGAGGGGTCACGCAAGGCTTGGGCTAGATCGGTGTAGTTTGCTTTGCCAAGGTAAAGCCTCGCCATATTGGTGCGTAAAACAGTCCCTGACGGCACCTTTTCCAAAACGCGAGAATTTATTTTCTGCCCGGCTATGCACAGTGAAATTCTTGAACTGCGGCTCTCCAGGACTAATCTCCCGCACAATGTTCCGATCTTTAGCGAAGCATCCCGCCTTGCCCTGGCTTCTTCCCAATCACGAATAACTTCCGGGCTTTCCCCTACCGGTTTAGGTGGCAGCTTATCGGGCATCACCAGGGACGTAAACTCGTCAATAAACACCAAAAAATGCGGGGGACGTACCTCATCGGGTAAGTCATCTATGGTTTGCGCCCCGTACTTAGCGTTAAGGTCAACCCTGCGCCGTACCTCATCATAAATCGTCTCCATTAAGGCACTGGCCTCTAAATGATTAGTTGCCATACCCGCCATGAAAGGCAGCAGCATCTTAAAATCAGCGCCCCGCTTTTGAGTATCAATCAGGCACACCTGGACTCCCTTAGCGAGCGCCGAGGCTAAAATGTAGTCAGCGGTAATACTTTTACCGCTACCCGTGCCACCAGCCACCATAAGGTGCGGATCTGTTTTCATATCCCAATATCCGCTCGTGCCATCAATAAGATCGCAAAATGGAATCTGGAGCGGCTCAGTATCATCCAGCACTTCCCACTTAGGTGGGGCAGGGAACGGCACCGGGTCTTCGGGGCTAACCAACAAAGCAAAATGGGTAGGGTCTTTAGTATCCCCTAGAGTTAAAAATGCGTTCGAGGTGGCCGCCATTAAAGCCGGAAGTTTCTCTTTAACTCTTGCGGCGGTAATCCCTGGCGGGGTCTTAAACTCAATTCGCTCAATCTTGGGGTTAGACGGCAAAAACTTTGCTTCCACCACTTCGGGTACTACCCCAGAAGACCCAGCTACCCGAACGGCAGAAAAAGCGTTTTGCCAGGCAAGGTTCGCCAGCAAATCTAAGGGTGCGCTAGGTTTAAGTTTTACTCCCTCCCCCCGGTAATGCGCTCCGGTAACAATAGTGACCTCACCAGCATGGGAGCCTGAACCTATCCAAAATACCCCCGAGCCACAAAGCGCACTCGCGACTTTATCTGCCTTATCTCGCAGCATGGGGCCAGTAACCCCGCCAGCGAGTCTTACCCGAAGCTGCCACAAAGACTTAGCGGATGCGGGCAAAGTTAGGCATTTAGACTCCATTAGGTCTGGGCGCGGGAACTTTACCTTATCGAAGGCAGTATCTAGCTGGTGCTTGATAATCCATCCGGGGCTAGTTCTGCCGTCTTCTTTAACCTGCTCTGGGCTAAGTGGCATAGGACCGTCGCAGTAGCGCACGGTGAAGGCTAGCGGGTGCCTGGCTCCTCTCATGTAGTAGGGCACGGCGCTGACAAATCCTGCCCCTTTCAAAGTGGTAGAAAGCTGCTTTTCTAGGCTAGAGGTTAAAATCTGGTCCATCTCTACGCCCTGACGGGTAAGAAAAGACTCACTCAAAATCTCTTGGCTGGTATATTCCGCGCTAGTTCTTACTGCCCATTGCAGACGGGGACGGTTAGTATCCGATATGCCCTTGATCGTGATCTGGGCAAAGTGGCTTGCCCACTCGCTTCCTACCTCAATGGAAGTTACTACTTCATCAAAGGCTTCTTGGGCATCTGGGCCGATACTTGCTAGTGCTTGGCCAAGTGGCGAATCCGGGGCTAGGTGCTCCATAGAGCTATCCCCATAAAGCACCATCCCCTCAATAGCAGTAAGTGAAGTATTCCCCGGATCGTAAATACCCGCTATCTGCTCGCTAATTAACTCCAAGGAACTGGAGGGGGTACCCAAAAAGATCGACGGATAGGACGGTGGAACGCTCGCCGGTTTTTTGATACGCAAAATATTAGGAATCTTTTTCGGCTGCTTTTCTACTTCGGTGCAAAGACTAATCTCAGTTAAATATAGCGGGATCGTGGGGTCACCGTATTCTTTTTGAGCCTGGTTTAGGTCCATCTCTATTAGTATTTTGGCTTCGGCCTCGTCCGCAGTCTTAGATACATCAGCGCCCTGTTTCTTCTCGCAAACCAAAAACAGGTTCGGGTCAACCACCCCGTCCTCACTTTTAAGCAGCACTTGGATGTCCTGCCCGCCCCCAGTGCCCACAGTGAGCTTATTGGAAAGAGCACTTACCGCATTTTCTGAGCTTTGCGAATGGATTAGCCCGGCCCTAAAAGTCATGACTTTAACCATCTCTAAGTCATCTATTGCCTCTAAGACTGGTAGGCCTTCGGTTTTGGAAGTGATCGCCCCGAAAACTTTATCCCACCTATCCCGCTCGCTTTTAATAACGGGCGCTTCTTTATCTCCTAGCGCGACAGATAAATACGTACCTGCTATCCCTAGGGAAAATCCTGCCAGATGGACAGGCGAAAAACGCACGTATTCAAACCAGGGGGGAATCGTTCGAGCGGCAAAAACGGAGGCGATGAAACAGGCAGCAAAAATAGCTATTGCGATGAGTGCTTGGTATCCGTAAATCTCAGTTATCCTCTGGCGTTCGCGCCGCCTGAGCGGATCAAAGGCATAGTCGCGGGCCGTACCGACAGCAAGCACCATCCATGCTATGCCTGCACCATTTAGCAGACTGAAAGCAGGCTTTGGAGTGACTACCCCAAGGCTAAACAGTCCAAAGCCGAGGGCAGCAATGGGAAGCGGGGAAAGTAAAACATTTAGATTTAACGGCAGCGCTACCGGAAGTACGGCCCTTTTATAGGCCGCAAAAGACGGGTCGAGGTCTTGCTGCCTTCGGCTACGGCCTTGGGTCTGGACTGGCGGGTTGGACGCGATCTCGCAATAGATAGCAGGCAAAAACGCTAAGATAGCCCCGCCAGGATACCCAAAATAAATAGCGGCTATTGCGGCAACAAAACCGGCAGGAATGAATAAAATTTGATCCACTATCTCCCCTTGGACCTGAATAACAGCTCTATCTCATTTAGAAGCGCCGGGTCGGGAGGAGCTAGGGGCGAGCCAGATACCCGTTTAGCAATAAACCTATCCAAGGTATAGGCACGAGCACCTAAAGGCTTATATAAGCAAACATTCGCCTCGCCGCTATTACATAAAACGACAACCGCCGGAGTAAGGATCCTCGCCCCCAGTGGGGCTAGGTACTTTTCTAGGTCAGCTCTAAGCATCTCGTAGGTTTTCTTATCTGCGTGCTTTAGACGCTTAAACCTCGCTCCTTTCTTGCCTTTCCCCCATCGGAAGGTGCGCGAAAAAATAGTGAAGTAAATACCTGGAGCCCACACCTTCGTATCTACAAGCAGCACATCTTTCCCACTAACGATTAGATGATCAATGTTTGCATCCCTGCCCGGCACCGCTAGGTCATGAAACAACGCCGCTGAGGAGGGCGAAGAGAAATATGGCTCTAAGGCTTTAGCAACCTTCTTCTCTCCTGCCGCCCCGATTTTGGCCACTTTGTCATTTTTGGCCCACGCACCGCCTTGGGATGCGCTAGCCCCGCCCCTTCCGTAAATGCTCATCGGATCACCCCCATAATCATGGGAACGACGATCTGGAATATGACCCCGAGCCCGATAAGCACGGTTATAGCGACGGCAAGAAACTTGCCCCAACCGTCTTTCAGGAAACTATTTACTTCCCTGGATTGGTCGGCAATATCTTCAGCAAACTTGTCTCTTAGGCTTCCCACGACTCCTCCTTTGGTTTTCGCCTTTCACAGTTGGCAATGCGTCAAGGGCCGTGTAGGGCGCGAAAAAGGAGCGGGAGCTGAGATTTCTGGGGAGAAGAACTGGCAAAAACTGGTGGCTCTGGTTTCAGAACGGATTCAGCTGACACTGGCTAAGTGGCACTTTTAGGGGTTAAAAAGTGCCAAAAGTGCCAGTCGATCACCCAAAAGTGCCACTTTGAACTTCCGCTTCAAACCTATATCTACCAGCGTAACTGCTTGTGAAAGTGCCAGAAGTGCCAAAAGTGCCACTTTTGGGAAGTACTCTCCTATATACATAGTTATTGTTTTTGTCTCTTACCCCCGTGCGGACTTAGAAAATCGCCAAAACCGACTACTTAGGACGTGAAATCCCTCGGGAAGGGTTGGAAAGTGTCATTTTTTGCCTTTAGTGGCACTTGGAAGACGGGTAAAAGTGCCAATTTTTTAAGTGAAGTGGCACTTTTAGGGGTTCAAAAGTGCCAAAAGTGCCACTCGGTTACCCAAAAG
>OIFX01000235.1_pt1 | contig 32519 bp, 35 predicted proteins | sample 1582151 | NCBI WGS metagenome assembly OIFX01 (sample SAMN07501068, study PRJEB24779) | human gut metagenome
ACTGAATTCGGATGAAACACATTACGCATAAAAAGAGCGTCCGAACTCTCCGCCAGCGGCCTCAGCTCCTCGAAAAAAGGTTCATCAAGGCTTTGAAACGGCATCGCTTCGTGCTTTCTTTACGGGCAATTTCATTCGCAACGATTGCTTCCAGGTTGGAGGCACCCTCTGGCTCCAAGAAGAAGTCGAGAAGATCGCGAACCGGGATATCGCATATGTAGGAAAACTCCACTGTGGGTGAATATCTGTTGACGAGGTCGTCATGCATCCGGATAGGCAGAACGTGGCCGGTTGGAGTCTTGAGCGTGTAGGTGTTTCGAGCTACTTCCACCAGAGAGTACCCGGGCCGTTGCTGATCCGTGTACCAGGGAAGATCAGCCAGCGAATAGTGCTTTTCCGAGCGGTACGCCGTTCCTGCCTGGTAGATGAACCAGCGTGTAATGAGGCCGAGGTCCGGCGAGAAAAGCCTGAACGAAATGGGTTCGTTTCGCGAGCTGAGCCCGTATGCGAATTTTCCTTCATTGAGCTGGACAAGGTGATAGAGCGGATCCCCGCAATGGCTGATACTGATCGAGGATGGGTGAAGCGCATTACGCATGAAATGAGCGTTACTGCAGTGCGCCAGTTGCTGCAGCTCTTCGAAAAAAGGTTCATTAAGGCTGTTGAACGACATCACGACAAGACCCCTTTGATGAGTGCTTCCAAGACTGTCAGCAGTTCGCCGTCTGCGTCAAGGATCTGTAACTGTGTCGCGCCGCCAGAATAGCCAAACCATGGCGGCGCTGTGCTGACTTCAATCGAGTAGCCTTCCGGCAGACTGGAGAGCTTGTATGAGTAGTGCGGCTCTTTGAGTGCGCTGTGCGGCAGCGAACGGCTCTCGAATGAGACGGGCACACCGTCAGGTGCTACAGCCAACCATGTGCCTCGTGGTTTGCCGATCCGATCCACATGGCAACCGTATTCAGCTATGAATGCGTCAAGAGACATTCGGATTTTTCCGCCTGGCACATGGCTCATTTTGTCTTCCTTCATCGGATACCAATTTCCTCCTCCGCTCACTTTCGGTGTACGGAGTACGCTCGGATCCCTTTTCCAATCTCCAGGATCCGTGCCCCGGAAGAAGCGAATACTAAGGGCTTAAACCCTGATTGTACTGCTCAAACTGTTCTTCGGATCAATTTGATCAATGTCTGAGCACCTCACAAGCAGATCCACATGTGCGGGCCTGTGCCTTCAAGGCATCGTCTGCACGCACAAACACCGAAACGCTCAACGACAGGAATGATGGTTAGAGCGAACATCCTGGTACAGATCAGTGACGACTCGTGCTCCACGCTCCCACGTCAGCGGCGTAGATTCGGACGTGGCAGCGCGCCGCAGTTCAGCCAGCTGTTCGGGTCGGGTTGCCAGAGTGAACAAAGCGCGCGCCATTTCGCCGTCGCTGGCTGCAGCAAGTCCGTCCACACCGTCGGTACAGAAGTCAGCGATTCCGTTGCCGCTGCGGTAAATGACCGGCAGGCCGCTGGCGTGAGCTTCCAACGCCGCAATGCCGAACGCCTCGTGAACAACAGGGGAGACGAACACGTCGGCATCGCGGTACGCATCGGCCAGTTCATCTGGCGACTTGCGTCCGCACCAGTGAATGTAATCGGCATCCGCCGTGCGCTTTTCCAACGGGGTACGCAATGGCCCCTCGCCAAAGACTCGCAGTTCAATGTCAGCGCCGTGCTCGTGAGCTGCCACCACGCATTCGACCAGTTGCGCGATACGTTTGCGCGGTGCCAGTCGCGTAGCAGTCACCGCTCGCAGCGGTCTCGACGGTCGTGAGGACGGCAGCGGCACCGGCATCGCCGCCCGCCCTCGTGCCCGTTCTGCCTGGAGCAGCCCGGCATGCGCTGCACGGGACACGCGGGTAGTCTCCCAGGGTTCAGCGGTGATGAAATTGGGCAAAATTCGCACCGATACAGGCCCGCGGGCGCAGCGTTCAACGGCCCGAGCTGCGCTGCTCGACACGGCGCTCAGAACAATGCCGGCACGCTGCCAGTCATCCAGCGGATTCGCCCACCCGTACCACAGGCGCTGATCGTCAAGCATGCAGTGCCACGTCACCACGCAGGCGATCTCATGGCGCGCGCAGATATTCGTTGCCATCCGCGCGAAAGGCGAAACCACGCCGGTGTGGATGTGTACCACGTCGAAAGTAGGAAGAGCGCGCGTGAGAGTCGCCCTCGCCAATGGGTTAATGGGAATGTCCCACGGAAGACGCATCGTGAGGCGGCGAACGCGTACCCCGTCCTCAACTGACGTGTGATCGCCGCGTTCAGATCCAAGTGGTGTGGCAGTGATGACGGTGACGTCGTGCCCGGCAGCAGTGAGCGCTCGAGCCAGCCCCGCCACCTGCGTTTCGATCCCGCCCAGTCGCGGTGGGTAGCAGTCAGAGACGAGGGCGACTTTCACAGCTTCCTACAGTTCCATTTCCTCAACTGAACGCAGGTACTCGGACAGGCGGTTGGCAGCAGCAACCACTGACGGACCGTGCTGACGACCAGGCTGGCGTCCCATGCGTTCAATCGGGCCGGACACGGAGATCGCGGCGAGGACGCGCCCAGATGGTCCACGCACCGGAGCGGACACTGACGCGACGCCGGCTTCGCGCTCACCTACAGATTGTGCCCACCCGCGGCGACGCACCTGTGCCAGCATCGTCGCGCTGAAGGAAGCGTTGTACAGGCCGCGGTGCATGCGGTCCGGCTCTTCCCAGGCCAACAGAACGTGGGCGGCGGATCCGGCTTTCATGGACAGTGTTGCGCCGACAGGAATGGAATCGCGCAGACCCATCGGCGGTTCGCTCGCTGCCACACACACGCGTGATTCGCCCTGGCGGCGATACAGCTGCGTGGATTCTTTGGTGTGATCGCGCAGTGCAATCAAAACGGGCATAGAGGCTGACAGCAGACGATCCTCGCCCGCTTGGGAGGCCAGTTCTTTCAGGCGCGGCCCCAGGACGAATCGACCCTGCATGTCGCGGGCCACAATACGGTGAAATTCGAGAGCTACAGCCAGGCGGTGGGCAGTGGGCCGCGCCAGGCCAGTGGCGGCGACGAGATGGGCAAGAGTGGCAGGGCCTGCCTCGAGTGTGTCAAGAACCAGCGTCGCCTTGTCGAGAACCCCGACGCCTGATGAAGATGCGTCGTCCATATAGTGATCCTCTCATCTCAAGTCCTGAGATTCAAAATCTGCAGACACGTGTTGTGTCTAACCATAGACACTGTCGACGTATTTATGCACCCAGTTCGACGGCGGTGCTGAAAATTGCTGAATCAGAGGGAACTGACGGTGATGACACACGTGAAGGAGGAATCATGAGCGGCACATTGGCTGAAAAAGTGTGGGCAGACCATGTTGTGACGAAAGGCGAGAACGGTGCCCCGGACCTTCTTTACATCGACCTGCAGCTGTGCCACGAAGTCACCAGCCCTCAGGCATTCGAAGGGCTGCGCCTGGCCGGGCGCAAGGTTCGCCACCCGGACCTGACCATCGCGACAGAGGACCACAACACTCCGACAGTCAACATTGACCTGCCGATCGCAGACCTTACCTCGCGCACTCAGATCAACACGCTGCGAGCCAACGCCGAAGAATTCGGCATTCGCCTGCATTCACTGGGAGATTCGGATCAGGGAATCGTGCACGTGGTCGGCCCGCAGCTGGGTCTGACTCAACCGGGTATGACAATCGTGTGCGGCGATTCGCACACGTCCACACACGGTGCATTCGGCGCCCTCGCATTTGGCATCGGAACCTCTGAAGTCGAGCATGTCCTAGCTACCCAGACACTACCGCTGGCCCCTTTCAAGACAATGGCGATCACGATCAACGGCACGCTGTCACCGAGTGTGACAGCCAAGGACATCATCCTCGCGATCATCGCGAAGATCGGCACAGGTGGCGGGCAGGGATACGTCCTCGAATACCGAGGCGAAGCCATTCGCGCACTGTCAATGGAAGGCCGCATGACCATATGCAACATGTCCATTGAGGCCGGTGCGCGCGCCGGAATGATTGCTCCCGACCAGACCACATTCGACTATCTGAAGGGTCGCCCCCACGCGCCCGAGGGTGAGCAATGGGACGAGGCTGTGGAATATTGGTCCACACTGTATTCAGATGACGACGCAGTATTTGACGCCGAAGTGGTGCTGGAAGCTGAAGAGATCGAACCATTCGTCACATGGGGAACGAACCCCGGTCAGGGCGTCCCGCTGTCAGCAAGCGTGCCCGATCCGGAGAACATGGGTGACGCAACCAAGCGGCATGCAGCTGAACGAGCCCTCGAATACATGGATCTGCGTGCAGGAACACCAATGCGGCAGATCCCCATCGACACTGTTTTCCTGGGATCATGCACCAACGGACGTATTGAAGACCTACGGGCTGCGGCGAAGATTATCAACGGGCGCCACAAAGCTGACGGCCTGCGAATGCTCGTCGTCCCAGGATCAGCGCGCGTGCGACTGCAGGCTGAAGATGAAGGCCTGGACAAGATCTTCAAGGACTTTGGAGCCGAGTGGCGAAACGCCGGATGCTCGATGTGCCTGGGGATGAATCCCGATCAACTGTCGGTTGGTGAACGCTCCGCCTCCACATCGAACCGCAATTTTGAAGGACGCCAGGGCAAAGGTGGACGCACGCACCTCGTCTCGCCACTGGTGGCAGCGGCGACTGCCGTGCGCGGAACACTGTCCAGCCCGGACGATCTGGAACCGCAGGCCTGACCGGAACGACGCGCGCGCCGTCCTTACGCGCAGCGCACGAGCCCCGGTCAGATAGCAGCCTACGTACCGGACCAGCAATCGTAGAAAAACACTTGTGGAAGAAGAGTGAGATGGAAAAATTCACCACCGTCAGTGGCGTGGGCGTGCCGCTCGAACGGTCGAATGTTGACACCGACCAGATTATTCCGGCCGTCTACCTCAAGCGCGTTGCCCGCACGGGCTTCGAGGACGCATTGTTCTCAGCGTGGCGCTCAGACCCGAACTTCGTGTTGAACAACCCGGCCTACGAACACGGGACGATCCTGGTGGCAGGCCCTGATTTTGGCACCGGCTCTTCGCGTGAGCATGCGGTGTGGGCGCTCAAAGATTACGGGTTCCGAGTCGTTCTGGCCCCCTCGTTCGCGGACATCTTCAGAGGAAACGCGGGCAAACAGGGATTGCTGGCCGGGCAGATCAGCGAAGGCGACTGCCAGCAACTGTGGAAGCTTCTACGCAACGAACCAGGCGTCATGATGACCGTGTCACTGGAGAACCGCACCGTGACATGCGGCTCGTTCACCTGCACGTTCGACATCGACGATTACACGGCGTGGCGTCTGCAAGAAGGCCTGGACGACATTTCATTGACGTTGCGCAACGAAGATGCCATCAAAGCGTACGAGGCGCGCCGCCCCTCTTTCAAGCCGCGCACCCTGCCGGTGCGGACCCTGCCGAAGGAAACAGTCGTGTCGGCTCGCGCCGGCGACGAGCAGGAGCAGTGAGAGATTCCTAGCAGTGCGCTCCCTGAGACTCCGTTGCGCACTCGACTGTCATAGAGTGAGACAATACGGATTCTTCCACGAGGAGCTTCAGATGACGTCGATACTTGAAGTTGAAGGGGGACACCCGCTCACGGGCAGCATTACCGTGCGAGGGGCAAAGAACTTTGTTCCTAAGGCCATGGTTGCAGCCCTCCTTGCGACCACGCCCTCTGAGCTGTACAACGTTCCGCTGATCCGTGACGTGGATGTGGTGTCGAATCTTATGCGCCTGCATGGCGCGCACGTCGACTTCGACCAGGACCGCGGCGTCATGAGAATTGACCCCTCGAACGTTGAAGTGGCTCAACGCTCTGACATCGATGCTCTGGGCGGATCCTCACGCATCCCGATCCTGTTTTGCGGCCCGCTGCTGCACCGCATGGGTGAAGCGTTCATCCCACAGCTGGGAGGATGCAACATTGGGGGACGCCCCATCGATTTTCACCTGCAGATCCTGCGCCAGTTCGGTGCGATTGTCGACAAACGATCCGACGGCATCCATATGTCACGGCCAGCCGAAGGGCTGCGCGGAACAGTCGTGGACCTGCCGTTCCCATCAGTGGGAGCCACCGAGCAGACACTGCTGACCGCGGTTCGTGCTGAAGGCGTCACGATCCTGCGCGGCGCGGCCGTTGAACCGGAAATCATGGATCTGATCAACGTGCTGCAGAAAATGGGCGCGATCATCTCACCGGATACCGACCGTTCCATCCGTATTGAAGGTGTCAAGGAACTGGTTGGATATCGGCACACCTCGCTGCCCGACCGCATTGAAGCAGCATCGTGGGGCGCGGCAGCACTGGCAACCGGCGGCGATGTGTACGTCCAGGGTGCGCGCCAACCCGACATGCTCACATTCCTCAACACCTTCAGGAAGGTCGGCGGCGCCTTCGACATCGAGAAGGAGGGTATCCGCTTCTATCATCCTGGTGGTTCTCTGCATTCGATCGCGCTGGAAACGGCTGTCCATCCCGGGTTCATGACGGACTGGCAACAGCCACTGGTTGTCGCCCTGACGCAGGCCGACGGGCTGTCCATCGTCCATGAGACGGTGTACGAAAACCGCTTCGGGTTCACTCAGGCGCTGCGCCAGATGAAGGCGAATATTCAGGTGTATCGAGAGTGCCTGGGTGGGACTCCCTGCCGTTTTGGTCAGCGTAACTTCTACCATTCCGCAGTGATTTCGGGACCGACGCCGCTGCAGGCAGCTGACATCACCGTGCCTGACCTGCGTGGCGGTTTCTCCCACCTCATCGCAGCATTGGCTGCGACGGGAACGTCCCACGTGGCCGGCATCGACGTGATCTCGCGCGGATATGAGCATTTCCTGACCAAACTGCGCCAGCTGGACGCCCGCGTCCAGTACGTTGACAACTGAAGCGACTCCTCGGCAGTGCCCAAGAACCAAGCGGCACCGACAGCTCGGATTGAAGACGCCTTATTGACCGACCCCTGTGATTAAGCTGGTGAACTGTGAGCAGAATTCAAGGCCTGTACAAGAATGCGGTGGCGGCGGTTTCACCGATCATGCACACGTGGATCAACTTTGACGTCACGGGGGAAGAAAACCTGCCCGAATCAGGCGGCTTCCTGGTGACCCCGAACCATATTTCGAACACCGACCCGGTGTGCGTGGCGTTTGTCCTGGGTGAGCTGGGAATTCCGACCCGCTTCATGGCCAAGAACGAGCTGTTCAAGGTGCCGGTGCTGGGCGCTGTGATGAAGAAACTTGGCATGGTGCCGGTGCTGCGTAATTCCTCGCATTCTGTGGACTCGCTGGCAGGGGCCCGTAAGGCGCTCGACGCGGGTCAGTGCGTTGGCATCTATATTGAAGGCACTCTTACACGTGACCCGCAGTACTGGCCGATGCGTGGCAAGACAGGTGCTGCTCGCCTTGCCCTGGATACTCGCTGCCCGGTCATCCCGATAGCACAGTGGGGTCCCCAGGCGATCCTGGAGCGTTACTCGAAGGCGCTGGACATTCGTCCCGGGCGCAAAGTGCGCATGACAATCATGGAACCGGTCGACCTTTCCGATCTGTATTCCGATCAGGGATCGCAGGACCGCGAAGCGGTGGTGGAAGCGACTGAGCGCATCCAGAAGGCCATCACTCGTGGCGTAGAGGAATTGCGCGGAGAGAAGGCTCCTGAACAGCCGTGGGATCCTGACAAGATGCAGGGGCCAGCCAAGAAGACGCTGGGACGGTTCGGGCACTGGCGCAGGGGCGTCCAGGGACGCTGATTTCATTGCAATGCGGCGCCTGTGCCCCGTGTACTCATATCGACGAGGATGACTCTTCCGCCCGCTGCCCGCTGACCACCTGAGCGACGAGGCGGCTCATTTGCGTATGTCGATTACCACTCGCATCGGGTCTTCAAGAATTCCAATCTGATAGACGCGCTGTTGATCCATGCCGATCACAACATGCGTGCGCCCTTCAAATGTGCCGTCCTCAATGATCGACAGCGGCCCGATATTGAGCAGAGGAGGCCCCGAGTAATACACGTTCTGATCTTCTTCCTCCAGCGGCATGGCGGTGCCCTCAATGCCCACATCCAGGAAGGTGGCGCCGCGGATCTTCAGCGGCAATCCGCGTCCTTGCTCAAGAGGCTGAGCCGCACGGTCAACGTACCAGCCGGGTAGGCCCTCACCTGAAAATTCGATGACGAACCGGTAGAAGTTCTCATGTTCTCCCACTCGCATGTCATGGAAGATGAGCTGGCTGCCTTCAACAGGAGCGGATTCCTGATGAGTGGGACCGTCAATCCATTGATCGACGTTCACTGGCAACGTTGCATCTTTTTCGTCTGAGAGGTTCGCTTCCGGCTCATTGGGTGTCGCGGATGAATCCGTGTCGCTGCCGGAGTCGGAAACATCAGATTCATTCGGTGTCTGCGGCGTGTCGGGTGTGCTTTGCTGAGAATGCTCGCTGGCACCGGATGCTGAGGCACCCTCGTCAGGAGTTGATGAACAACCGGCGACAAGGAGGCTGGCTGCGGCAATCCCAGCTGCGACAGCAGGCAGAAAAGCACTGTCACGTTTTGATCCCTCGTTGTACGGTCCGGGCAGCACCATGATCACAATCTCCTTACAGGGCGTCGCTTATGCGCACTCGTGCGCATGTGGCAGTACCCAAAAGCTTATCTCCCATTTTTCGTACTTGTGGCTCAACCGCGATCTGAGTGCCCACGCAGTAGAGTTGATGTATGACACCTCACGCAACGACCGGCTACGACGCTCACTCCCACACGCCTCCGGCGGACAGCTCCGAGGAACGGGCAGGCGCACCTGAACAGCGCTTCACCCACGCCAGCGTGCTGGGCACCGGAGCATGGGGAACAACCTTCGCGCACATCCTGAGCCAGGCCGGCCTCACCGTGTCGATGTGGGGTAGGAACGAGGGCGTCGTCGACTTCATCAACTCTCATGAAAACTCAACCTACCTGCCTGGTGTCACACTGTCCGATGCGATTAACGCGACGACCGACATCCGGCAGTGCATTCAGGACTCGAACCTGGTATGCATCGCCGTGCCCGTGGGGGCGGTGCGCGCCACTTTGGAACAGGCCACACCCGCACTGGACCCCGATGCCACATTGCTGTCCCTGGCCAAGGGTCTTGAACTGGACACGCTGCGCACAGTCCATTCAGTGATCTGCGAGGCAACCGGCTTCGCACCGACCAGCGTGGCCGTCATGTCCGGTCCGAACCTGTCGCGCGAAATTGCCGACCGTCAGCCGACGGCAACGGTCGTGGCATGTGAGGACATCGAGCGCGCCACGATGATCGCACGCACCTGCCACACGTCAACATTCCGCCCCTACGTGAGCGGCGACGTACTTGGATGCGAAATCGCCGGTGCTGTCAAGAACGTCATCGCCGTTGCCATTGGAGCCGCCGAGGGAATGGGCCTGGGAATCAACACGCGTGCCACACTGATCACCCGCGGCCTTGCTGAAATGACCCGTCTGGGTACGACACTGGGAGCCAGTGCCGACACCTTCGCCGGTCTTGCCGGTATCGGTGACCTTGTGGCGACCTGCTCATCGAAACTGTCGCGTAACTACTCGCTGGGTGTGCGCATGGGGCGCGGAGCTTCCCTGGACGAAGCGCTCGAACTGTCTCCCGGCGTGGTGGAAGGTGTGCGCTCCGCACTTCCGATCCTGCAGCTGGCTCGCGCTCACGATGTGGATATGCCGATCACGGAGAGCGTGGTGCGCGTGGTCCATGACGGTGACTCCATTGAGCACATGGGTCAGATGCTCATGTCGCGCCCTCAGAAGATGGACGGGTGGCGCATCGAACTGCTGTGAACCGAGGCATCAGGGGGCGCCCTCGTCAATAAACGCGGCGGACGGCGGTAGGCTTAACGCCATGATGACTCAAGCCCGACCCCGTGTCCTCATGGTTTTTGGAGGACAATCAAGCGAACACGAGATTTCGTGCGCCACTGCCGCAGGGATCCTTTCAGCGATCGACCGCGACGTGTGGGACATTGTGCCGGTGGGCATTACGAAGGATGGCCAGTGGGTGCGCGTCAGTGACAACCCTGATGACCTTGAATTCCACGACGGGCATGGGCACGAAGTCACCGCGACGGGCGCACATGTGGTGTGGGGGCCGCACGGACACCTCTTTGAACTGTCAGACAGTGACGAGGGTGGCCAGGGCCTGCGGACGGCACGCGATCTGGGAGCAATCGACGTTGTGTTCCCGCTGCTGCATGGCCCCTACGGTGAGGACGGCACAATCCAGGGGCTCCTGGAGATGGTTGGCGTGCGCTACGTGGGATGCGGTGTGGCAGCTTCTGCGGTGTGCATGGATAAGCACCTGACTAAGACAGTGCTCAGCCAGGCTGGCGTAGACGTAGGGCGCTGGGAGTTGGTGACGGCCGAGCAGTGGTCGCATCACAAGGACGATGCGCACGAGCGGATCCGTGCCCTCGGATTGCCTCTGTTTGTCAAGCCATGTCGCGCTGGATCCTCCATCGGTATCACGCGTGTGGACCAGTGGGAGCAGCTGGACCAGGCGATCGAAGAAGCACACGCGCACGATCCGCGCGTCATCGTCGAATCAATGTTGCAGGGGCGCGAAGTTGAATGCGCCGTCTTGGCCACCCGCGCTGAGACAGGGGAGCGGGCTCCGGCTCGTGCCGCAGTTCTGGGTGAGATTATCGTGCCTGACGGCGAGTTTTACGATTTCAACTCCAAGTACGTGGACGCGGAAGCTGCCACGCTCAAGTGTCCTGCAGATTTAAAGAAGGCAGACGCCGACCGGATCCGTGATGTTGCGATCCAGGCGTTTGCCGCGGTGGGTGGTGAAGGACTCTCACGCGTTGACTTCTTCTTCAACGACTCAACCGGCGCCATTACCGTGAACGAAATCAACACCATGCCGGGGTTCACTCCCATTTCGCTGTACCCGCGCATGTGGGAGAGCTCCGGAGTGGATTACGGTCAGCTGCTCGATACTTTGCTGCGCGAAGCACTTGCACGCCCGCTTGGGCTTCGCTGAGATCCGATCGGGGTAATGTGGAGTCATGTCGAAACCGAAGGTAACGCTCGTAACGTCAGCGGAGATGCCTGACCTGTACACCAATGATGCCGGACTTCTTGATGCACTGGTCGAGCGAGGTACCGATCCGCACATCGCAGTGTGGAACGACCCGAACGTGAACTGGGATGATGCCGGTGTCAGCGTGGTCCGCTCAGTGTCGGACTACGCCACTGACCGTGATGCCTTCATCCAGTGGAGCCGCTCGGTTCCACGTTTGCTCAACCACCCCGATGTGCTGGAGTGGAACTCGGATAAGCACTACATGATTGAGTTGGAGAAGCGTGGCCTTCCGGTGATTCCCACGATGTGGTTGGAGCCGGAACAGAACCTGTCGAAGCATCAGGTGCATGCACGTTTTCCCGCCTCGGGTGACTTCGTCGTGAAGCCGGCTGTGTCCTCGGGTGTGCGCGATGTGGGTCGGTACTCCGCCAACGACACGAAGCAGCGTCAGGCCGCGATCATGCACGCGATGACGATGCTGTCGGAGGGCCGTTCGGTCATGGTGCAGCGCTACCTGGAGGACATCGATATTCACGGTGAGATCTCGCTGCTGTTCTTCAACGGCCTGGTTTCGCACTCGGTTGAAAAAACCGCAATGCTGTCCCCGGACACCATGTCGGCACCTGTGTTCCGTGAATCAGTGGTCGAGGCGCGTGACGCGAGTGCCGAGCAGTGGCAGTGGGGCGAGTTGATCCGCTCCATCCTGCATTCGTATGTGCGTGATCGGATGGGCCGCGACGAGCTGTTCCTGTACAACCGGGTTGATCTTGTCCCCGACGGGCAGGGCTCGTTCAGGGTGATGGAAGTGTCACTGGTGGATGCGGACCTGTATCTTGCCTCGTCACCTGCCGCCATGAACAACTTTGCTGACGCTATTGCGATGCGCGCGTTTTGGTGAGCATTGTGGTGCTGCGGGCAGGTGCGCTCGCAAGATCCTGTGAGGGCGGCCGGCGTGAGCGTTGACGTCAGCTTTGATGAGTTTGAACAGATGGTGGCGCGTGCAGTCGATGAGATCCCCGAAAGACTGTGGCGAGCAATCGACAATGTTGCATTCATTGTCGAGGACGACCCACCCGAAGATTCTCTGCACCTGTTGGGTTTGTATGATGGCGTGCCTCTGACTGAGCGCAGCGACTACGCCGGGATGCTGCCGGATCGTATCTTCATATTTCGTCGCCCCACCCTGGCCGTGTGCGACACGCTTGAAGAAGTCGAGGACGAGGTACGAACAACGGTCATCCACGAGGTCGCCCACTATTTCGGTGTTGACGACGAAGAGCTCGACCAGTGGGGGTGGGGCTGAGCGAGTCGCCCTCGTCTATTGTTTGGGAACAAGCAGAAGTGGGTGGTCACCGAATTCGTCGACGAGCAGGTGTCGATCGAAGATCCTGTACGTTTCGTCCGGAAGTTTAATCTGTGTCTTCCCATCAGTGCTGATGAGCTGATCGCCGGAATCAAGGCCTTTCACCAGTGCGAAGCTCCCATCGGCCGCTGATCCGCCGATATAGCCACTGCGGTCGATCTCAACACCAGTTGATGCGAAATAGCCATCATGGTCGTACTCGATCGTGGTGACCTTACCCTCGACATCTATGCTGGTAGGGCCGTCTTCTCGGTCGGGATAGAGGGCGCTCGTGGGCAGGACGCCGTGGACGACGGTTTCATAGAGATCGGGTGACGGGTTCCCGCTGAAGGTACCCATCTGCGTGCCGTCGTACGAGTAGATCGGAATCTCAGGTGATTCTTCCGGGTCGGCGCTCAGGCCGGCAATAATGTATCCGTCGCTGAACGGGTAGAAACCGTCGTTTTCTCCGAGTTTGACGGGATCTATTGTCGGCTTTCCTGTTTCAATGTCGAAGGCCATCGCCTCGTTGTCTTCGCTCTGGCACGCCACAGCTTTTTCGGCAAGCGCACAGTCTCCCAATCGTGTCTTTGCATCAGTGGACCACTTGGCGCCGGAGCCATCCAAAGCGAGTGCATAGATGTCGTCGGTGTCTCGATCGGTGTATTCGAATGCTGCGTAAAGAATGTTGTCGCGCACGCCGATCACATCGATGCCAAAAATCGTGGCACCTTCAATATCGACAAGGTTCGTTCGTTTTCCTGTTGCGCCATCGAACAGGACTGCGTGGCTGACGTCGCCGTTATTGTCGTCTGTGCCGTAGTAGCAGACCACGTCGCCGCCGGGGGAGTGGCCCTTAGGTGTATCGCACCCTATGTATTTTTCTGTATCGCTCCACATGACTTTCCCGTCTGGGATACTGATGCCCTGAATCGCAAGGTGCTCATCCATATTCCAGACGACGTAGTAGGACGAATCGGGTGCTACTGCAAGAATCTTGGTTGAACCGTTTGTGTCATACGCGATTTCATCGAATCCATTGATGTAAGCAGGGAGGAGCCATCCGCCTTCGCCGCCGAGCACGGGAATCGGGTCATAGGTGGGAAGACTGCCGTTGCTGGAGGCTGTCGCGCCGGCGTTGTCGGCGTTGGCATCGCCGCCTCCGGTGCCGCCCCCGGAACAGCCTGCAATAAAGGCTAGGGAAATCAATGCGCTAAGAGCAATTGTTCCTGTGCGCCGGTGACCTGCATGTGCAAAATGTGGGATAAACATTGCAATTGTCCTTCACAACGCTCTTTTTCGCATACTAACAGGCAGGGAACAGCATTGTGATGAAGATAAGGACAATCACCGACTCTGGTGGTTCAAGTGACTCTGAGGTGTCATCAATGAGTTCCACAGCGTTCACGGCAGCTTTACGAAGCAGGTTTGTGCCGGCGCCGTTCGGGACGTGTTCGATGCCACCATCGGAGGGGGCGTGAGAATTTTCAGGTCCGGCGTGAACTCTGATAGAGTAAGCATTCGTTGCACCGGTCGGTGCGGCAGTGGTGGCTGTAGTTCAGCTGGTAGAGCACCTGGTTGTGGTCCAGGACGTCGCGGGTTCGAGCCCCGTCAGCCACCCCACAGAAAGCCCCGTAGCCTTGAGGTTACGGGGCTTTCGCTTGAATACGCGGAGTCTTCACCTGTTGCAAGCGGTGAGCTCGTTTTCGACCTGACGGATCGTGTCCTCAGGAAAACGGTCGGGTGCCTGTTCGAACAGGATGCGTGCAGACATGTGCGCTGACGCCGGATGTGCTTCCACGAATGCCAAAAGCTCAGGTGCCAGTTTCTGCAGGATCGCGCGTGCCTGAGGAACTGCCAGGAGGCGATCGACTCGCATGTCGATCCCCACTCGGCGTGTATCTGTATAGGACTTCCACGTCATCGCAGCACCCTCGAGCGGGAAGGGGGAGAAAATGCGCCGCAGGAATGTAACGGAAGCTTGGAACCACTGCGCAACCGCCTCATCTGTGCTTCCCGCTTGCCCGTTAGCCGTGTGAGCCTTCGCCAGGCTGAGGCCGTGAGCACCCAGAAGGTACATGTGCGCCTCCACGGGCACGTTGTGCGCCATCAGCGCGCTGACCAGATCAGTCGTATTGGAAGCGGGAACCAGGCCGTCGCTTTGAGTGGTGAACACGAATGTGGGAGGAGTGGATTCGTCAACTGAATCGACCACATCGAGGATCTCTTTACCCATCAAAGGGCCGAACTCGGCTCGCGTGACGGGGTAACCAAGGACGAGGGCGTCCGGCCGGTCACCGCGCGTCGTTGCAATGGATGCCGCCAGGTGGCCACCCGCCGAAAAGCCAACTGCAGCGATCTGATGAGGGTCGCTGCCATACTTGCGTGCGTGTCGACGCACCCATTGCATGCATTCCTGCCCATCGTTAAAAGACTGCTCCCACGGTGCGTCCTGACCCACTGCGTAGCGGGCGACGAATGCGTTGAATCCTTCAGCTGCGTAGGCGAGCGCTACTGGCTCTGCTTCCCGGTCCGAGCAGAACTGGTAACCGCCGCCAGGGAAAATCAGGACTGCAGGGCGAAGACCTGTGGACAGCTCCTCGCTTGCGGACAGAGCGTAGCCGGTAATTGTGGCACTGGGAGTGATTGCTTGAGTAAAGACATCCATGGTGGTTTCGCATCCTTGGGGTACAACGTGTGAACTGATCATACGCCGACTTTGTGTCAGCCAGTCGAGTCATTGGAATGCTCTGTGTGTGATAGAGCAGTCCAGATGAGGGACATCTGCGTATTGAATGAGATAGCTGAAGCGACAGGTGTGCCGGTTGTTTTCACCGAAAACACTTGTATTGTCTAGAGTTTGTATGATAGTGTGATGTGAGACATGATCCACCTCAGTGTCGTGACGGTAGAGCCAGTGCAACCGGACAGGATCGACGATGACTTTTTCAATGTCCCCCGAAGAAATGAAACAGCTGTCGAACGATCTGAACCAGCTGTTTTCTGCGTTCTCCACTGTCAAGACGCCAGCTCACCCTGGGATCGGGGTGCTTGGTCAGCCGGAGCTGAGCGATGCATACGAAGCATTTTCCCAAGCCGCACAGACACGTGTTGGGGAAGTCGGGCAATGGTGTAACAAGACATCTGAGGCCGTTGCGACTGCCAGGAAGCAAAGTGAACAGACGGACGGGCAATGGGCCCGGAGTTTCAGATATGACCCAGAACGTCAACACAAATTCAGGTCGTGATCGCCATGCCGCTCTTTTCTCTTCTTATCGGTGATATTCCGGGAGATGCCGCCGCCATTAACGCAACAGCCTCAGGTGTGGAAACCACCGCACAAGTGATGGAAACGAATACTCAGGAACTGGAAGGAATTCCTGGCCGAATACGTGCATGGGAAGGGGAAGCGCGCGAATCGTTCGACAGCGCGCATCAAGAGATTCGAAAACAGGCGTTGCATGTGGTGGACGGAATCGGCCAGGCAGGCGATGCCTTCGTAGGATATGGAGCCTCGGTTTCAGCGCTTCAACGAAAAGCCGACGAACTCCATCACCAGGCGCTCACAATCGATGCGCAAATTGATGCGGCTCCGCCCCTGGAGAAACTGGCAACGATCGTAGCTGTTGCGCGTCAGGGGAACGGGCTGCTGTCGGCATTAATAGCTCTTAATGACTCGACAGAAGGGCGTGAGCATCTTCGGAACATGATCAAGCCCCATTACGATGAAAATGGAAAACTCGACGGCTATTTTGTGACGATCTATGATGATCCGCTTCATCCTGACGAAAGTCGGAAACGAACTGAATTCGTTGATGACGTATATGCGAGTGGAGCCCGTGGAAAAGACGGGAAAGCGAATGTGTATTCGCTGTTTGAGTCGGCCTATGGGCAAATGCATCAGGGCGGAACGATGCCTGGCAACAATGGCGGCATCACCGGTGGATGGCCTGGCCCTGCCACGAAGGAACTGTCCGGCGGGGACTATCACGTCATCGATAAGTCGAACGGCTTCCTGTTCTTCAAAGAAGGATATAAGCCCTGGGATCAGATGGAAGTCAGAGGTGCGCTTGAAGCTGACAAGCCTGTTACTGCGGAGACAGCAACGACAAGCGGACAATTCCATCCGGACAGGCATACCGCCGTGGTCCATGCCACAGACTCCAGCGGACGGGACGTCAACGTCGAACTTGTGGGACAGCACGCCTATCAGGTCAAGAGCGCGACAGCGGATACGGTCACGATTGTGAATCCATGGGGCCACAACTATCTGGAAGGTGGAGGAACAACTCCCACCGGTGAAATCACCATTTCCTGGGAAGACTTTGGAAAGTATTACGGCTCGATCGCGGTTGGAGATGGATATGCGAAGTAGATATGGGAGCAGGGGACAGGCCCTCCTGGCATGCGCTTTCGTAGTCGCGATGGGTGCCCTTGCCGGGTGCTCTGATGGAGAAACAGGACAAAGCGAGAGCACCCATCAGCAGTCGAAATCAGACTCAGAGCCAATCATCGGTGGAAATCACGGACAAAACGGGAGCAAGACTATAGTGTGTGACAACGGAATTGAACTGACGATCGGTGAGAATGCGCCGCTGTGGCTGGACAACGCCGGCAATTACACCGCGACGATCACTGCGCCGCAGGTGCAGGATCACTTTATGAAGACATATCTGAATGCCGGAAGCACACAGGGCGGTATCCAGGTAGTGCTACTGGCTGGAGAATCGGCAACTCTGGAATCCGTGGGGACATTTACCCTGATCAGCGTTGAACCGACCACGAGCATTGGCGTAGACCCCAATGGCAGTGCCACTTTCTGCTTTGAATCCGACGAAGGATTCGCCCTGGCTGACGACCTGCGCGAGCTCGAACGCAACCAATCGGAATAACCCATACAACCACGTGCAGCCTGTCGTCCGCGATCGCTTAGCGGGCTGCAGATGATGCGGGCACGCGGTCTCGCGCGCGGCGGCCTGCCAGCCCATGTCGCGGAGCAAGAACCCACGCCACAACAAAAACAACTGTCAGCGTGACAACAATCGTCGCCCCCGTCGGCAGATCACTGCTCCACGACAGATACACGCCGATCAGCGAGCACAGCGCCCCGATGGCAGGGCCAAGAAGCATCATCACGCCTAGGCGATCAGTGAGCAGACGTGCGGTGGCTGCCGGCGTCACCAGCAATGCCAGCACCAGAACATTTCCGATCGTCTGCACCGAAATGACAACCGTCAGCGAAATCACTACAGCCAGCAAGACGTCCACAGCCAGCGTCTGCATCCCGGCTGCGCGAGCACTTTCCCGATCCAGCCCAACCGCCAGGAAACGCTGATGCATCAGCGCAACCACAACCATGATCCCAGCGCTCACACCCAGAACAACGGGAACATCGGATGCAGGTATTCCGGTGATGGAACCGAATAGGAACTGCTGGAGCGAACCGGCGTAGCCAGGCGCCCTCGACATGATGAGCAAACCCAGAGCGAACGCACCAGCAAACAGTACTCCGATGACAGAATCTTCCTTCAAACGCCGATTGCCTGACAACAGAGCGACCAGCACCGCTGTGACGATGCCGGCGATCGCACCTCCCAGTACCAGAGATCCCTGAAGGACGAACGCGATGGCAAGGCCGGGGAACACAGAGTGGGCAACTGCATCACCCATGAACGCCATCCCTCGCAGCACAACGTAGGACCCGACCACACCGCAGACCACGGCGCAGCACACACAGATCAGAAGCGCCCGAGGCAGGAAAGCCAACAGGGGATTGTGCAGATCCTGCCAAAACTCGCTGAGCGTCAGCATGCGTCCTCCAGTCGTTCTGTCGGCAACAGGCGCAGCAGCGGGTTGTCGGAGCGAATGTGGAAGGCCTGCACCCACAACGTCGGATCAGCAAGCTCAGCGGCAGTGCCGTGCGCAATCACCGTGCGATTGAGCAGCAGCAGCTGATCGCACGTATGGAGCGCGGAAGCAATGTCATGCGTACTCATCATGATGGTGCAGCCTTCGCCGGTCAGCCGCTGAAACAGATCAATCAGGAGTTCCTGGGTGGGCATGTCCAACCCCGTGAACGGCTCATCGAGGAACAGTAACTGCGGATTACCGGCGAGCGCCCGGGCAACCAGGACGCGCTGGCGCTGCCCGCCTGACAACTGTCCGATTGGACGGGAAGCCAGATCCGACAGCTCGACTCGATCCAGGGCGCGCGAGACGCGCTCATGGCGCTCGCGGCGTGCGATGGAATCGAAACGCCGCATCATGCGGAGCGTGCGCGATCCCTCGCCGGGGTGGAGGCGCGCAGCCATATCGACACATTGGCGCACGCTGATGGGGTACTCCCACGCGAATTCATGGCGTTGAGGAACGTACCCGATCATCGGCGCACTCAGATGCGTCCCTCCGGCTTGAACGCTGCCGGAGCTGATCGGCACCAATCCGAGCAGCGCGCGCATCAGTGTGGTCTTGCCGGCACCGTTCGGGCCGATGAGACCGATCAGGCAGCCGGGAGGAACAGTGAAGCAGACATTGTGCAGAACCGAACGGTCCGCCAGTGACACATTCAGGCCCGACACGCTCAGCGCATCGCCTGCCGGTGACCTGTCCGCCGCAGCAGTTGGTACCGTGAGAGTCATGCCTATCGAGTGGTCCTTTCTGAATCCTGCGGATTGACGAGGGATGAGCCTGCGCGCTGCTTCCTGTGCGCCCTGCTCACAAGCCACGCCACGCCCGCACCCATCAGCACGACGGCTGCAATGATGGCGATCCACAGGGGAACGGACGTATTCGAATCAGACACGTCCCGCGGCCCCTTCAGAGCCGACTGGTCCTGTGAGGAAACACCGGGCGGTGTCGATTCGGCAGTGGATGCAGAATTGTCGCCAGCTTGTTCCCCTGCTCCAGACTGGTCGGAAGCGCCCTGAGAATCGGCGGGATCTGCAGTTGAGGGCACGGCCCTGAGAGCGTCGTGCGGATCAGTCTGACTTCCAACAGCGACACGCATGACAGCCTGAGCCGTCGCGTCAGACGACGCGTTTCCTGCACCGTCGTCAGCTGCCACACGCAGATGAACCAGGTACACGCCCGGCTCAGAAAATACCCAGTTGGCATGGACATGAGTATTGGCTTCCATCCATACCTCACCGGCAGGTGTGCTGCCCGCTGATCCGTCAGCGCTGTTCGCCCCCGAATCCGCCAGCACACGCGGCGCTCCGAACGTACCGTCCTGCAGGAACAGCCACATGCGGCCCGGCCCCTCGACACGTTCAACCGTCATCGTGGCGCCCGTTCCCATGCGCTTCAGTGCCGCCGAATCCTGCGTGTTCCACCCGACCCAGGGCACATCGACCTGCTGAGTTTGCGGGATCACCCAGGCGCGCTTACCCTGCGCGCCTTCGAGGAAGGCATAATCGTCTGTATCCGGCACATCCATCATGGACTCATCGCTCACGTGGATGGCAACCGAATCCAGGGTGCGCCACAGTGGTGTGGCAGCCGAATCATCGCGCGCCAGGATCTGCCACGTGCCGTCGATGACGCGCGGACCGATGTCAACGTGTCCGCGCGAAATCACGGTCGGATCAGTGGAAACGGGTTCATCTGCCTTAACCGTCTGATCCAGGGCAGGGTCAGCCTCGTCCATCGGCGCAGACAAGGCGGGCAGGGCCAGGCAGGCAGTGGCGGCGAGGGCCCCCAGGGCGGCACTGGTCAGGCGTGAAATCAGGGATTGTGTCACGGTTACTCTTTCGTTGAATCAGCAGGGCAGAGGCATGTGCGCAGCGAATCGGCATTCGCGCGCATCATGTCGATGTAGGTCGGGGCGCGTGAATCCAGCGTGTCGCCGTACAGAGGGCAGACTTTCACGCCTGATTCCTCTGCAATCGTGCGCAGCGGTGAGCGCCCTCGGGCCAGGTTCGGCTCCAGGAAAACGGCGGGAATCTTCAGGTCACTGAGCGCTGCCTGGAGTGCTTGGCGGTCAGCGAGGGATGGCTCTGTGGCCGGATTGGGAGCCAGGAAGCCCGCCACGTCCAACCCGTACGCGTCGGCAAGATAAGCGAACGCATCAGTAGTGGTGACCAGGTGGCGTCGCTCGGGCGGGATCTGCTCAATCGTCTGGGCCATATAGGTGTCCAGGTCAGCCAGCTCGTTGAGGTAGGCGGCGCTGCGGCGCTGGTAGGTTGCGGCCCCTTCGGGATCAGCGCGCATCAGTTCGTCGCGAATGACCTGCACGTATGCGCGCGCATTCGATACGTCGTGCCACAGGTGCGGGTCGATCTCGCCGTGTGCATGCTTGCCGAGGACTGCCTGCGGCAGCAGATAAATCGGGTCGCCTGGATGGCCGAGGAATCGGAAGCCATCTGCCGGAATTGAGGTCAAAGTGGAAGCTGGAACTGACAGGACGGCGCGATCCAGGTTGATCCGCTCCAGGCTCGAATCCCCGCCCGTGTGTGAATCAGCCATGAGGGTCACGTCACCGCGTTCCAGGTCCACGGTCACATCCGCATGGCCAGAATCGACGACGGTGCGCCTTTCGCGCGCGGCAATTTCACCGGGGTCAATGCCCACAGCCACGACCAGTGTTCCATTGCGCAGGTTGCTGTCAGGCAGGCCGCGCCCGGGGTGGATGGTCGCTCCCAGCGTGATGCGGTAGATCCCTGGCTTTGTGAAACCCCAGCTCATGTGCTGGTGCGCCTGGGCGGGAAGGCGCATCTGATCATCTGAGCATGCCTGTGTCTGTGAAGTCTCTGTCTGCCCGCTCGCAGTAAAGGCGATGCTGGGTGCACCGAACGTGGTGGTCAGCCACGCGCTCGCCACCGATCCTTCGGGTAGGTCTGCGCCGGTGCAATACAGGGATATTTCCGATGCTCGATCCGCTCCGTATTTCTCCCCGCTGCCGCTTACCCGCATGCCGAGCCACACCGTATCCAGTGCGCGATCTTCGACCAGCGGGCGTACTTTCGCACCGTATGCCGCGGCAACTTCCGCGATGGACACCGAGCGTGCCTGGGAGGGCAGGTTGGCGTCGAGCGCGCGGATTATGGCATGTTCTTCGAGCAGCAGGTAGTTCGAAAATGCCACGTCAGCGTAGGCGACGTCGCGGATGTCGCGCAGTGAGGGCTCATAGGTATGCGGATCTGCCCCATCGGGCACCAGTGCATTAACCGACACGCGCTCACCGCCGACCTGACGCACCAGGTCAGCCAGGATTCCTGTGGTTGTCACGACTTTGAGCGCGCCGGTTTGATCGGCACCTGCTTGCGCGCGTCCGATGCCGCTGCACGCGCTTATCGTGGCGACAGATGCCGCAGTGACGAGGGCGACCACCGTGCGTGTCAGCAGTGCGCGACCTGTGATGCGAAAGGTGTGTGCTGCAGCATGCAGGTGGGCTGGCCACCCTCGTCGTAATGTGTGGAACATGGCGATCAGCGGCATCTAGCGATCGCAGCGTGTGCGACGAGCAGCGTGGTGCATGCCCAGACCAGCCAGGCCCGCGATGAGCACGAGGCCGGCAAGAGCCAGAAAGCTGTTGGCGCCGGTTGACGCTAGACTGGTGGCGTTTTCCGGCAACTCACATGCTTTTCCGGAGGGGGTGCGGCCCACGATTTCTGTGACGACGTGCTGGCCGTTCTCATCCACATGGACGCCTGAGGCTGCGAAAGCTGCGGCATTGGTGGGGGTGAGTGTCTGGCTGATGGTCACGGAGTAATGGCCAGGAGCTGTGAAGACCCAGTTCGGATGCGCGTGAGTGTTGGCTGGCAGTGTGAAGGAATCACCGGGAGCGGTGAAGATTTTTTCGCCTACTCCGCCGCCAAGTCCTCCCGAGAAGAAGACGCCCAGACGGCCAGGACCTTGCACATCCTCGAGTGTCCATCGCACCTGACCGGTTGTGGCGCCTGACAGTTCGGGGCGCTGTGAGTTCATGCCGAGCCACGGCACACCGTGCTGCTGTGTGGAGCCGATCATCCACACGGGCGTTCCTGCGGTGGTGAGGAATGACAATGCTGAGGGTGCTTTGAGATATGCGGCGCCTCCCACGGCAAACGTCAGGCTCGACGGATTGACCCACGATGCGGGCTGACTGCGATCGTCTTTGAGCAGTGCCACGGCACGCCCGTTGGAGATGCCGACGCCGAGGTCGAAGTGTCCATCGGTCGCATCTCCTGAAGCGTTCGGGCCTACCGAAAAATGCAGGGTTGTTGTGGCGACTGTGGAATCACCGTGGGGAGCAGATTGTGCCTGCGCAATCTCCGCTTCGGTGGCGGGTCGGGTGATTTCGGTGGCAATGCACTTCTCCGGTTCTGCTTTCGCGGCTGGTTGTGCTGCTGAGCCATTGTGTGCTGGTGAGTCTGCGTGCGGTTTCGAGACGGCTGCTGGCGAGTCAGGCTGTGCCTGTGAGCCAGTGCCCGTCTGTGAACTGCTTTCCGTTTGCGTGCCGTCGCCTGACTGCGTGCCGTCGCCTGACTGCGTGCCGTCACCTGTCTGCGCGTCGTCACCTGTCTGCGCGTCGTCACCTGCCGGGGAGGTGCTTTCGTCCCCTTCAGGGGTTGCAGGTGTCGTGGCTGCCTCGCCCTCGCCCGGCTTCGAGCCAGGTTCATCAGTGCCCTGTGAATCTGAGGCAGGCTGTGCATGCCCTACGACGATCGTGTACGTATGTGGGGTGCTGTGAACCTGAGAGCCATCGGTGCGCGTGGCACGCGCGGTGACCTTGAGCGTGTAGGTACCGGCATGTGTAAACAGCCAGTTGACGTGCGCATGCGCCAGATAAGGCTGCTCGATAGTGGAGCCGGCAGGATCCAAAGCGAGGGACTTGTCGGTCAGTACTGACTGAGGCGCAGCGAAGGCTGGTGTCATCCACGCTGCGATCCGACCTCCCTGGGGACCTGAATACGAAATGTCGAAGTTCGCGCCCGTGTAGGAATCTCCCAACGCCAAAATGTCCCATCCCGGCCACAGCAGGTTGAAATCCTGCTTTTGCGGAAGCACATACGCCTCTGGTGCACCGGGCACACCCGCATCGGATGGAATCGCTGTTCTTGCAGCTTCCTTGACGACGAATGTGACATCTTCAGGGGCGTGACGGACGCCTGCGCCCGTAACGTCTTCTTTCACGTCGAGGTCGATTCCGCCTGAGGAGGCGGCACTGAGGTGAAAAATATCGACGTGACCGTGATCAAGGGTGAGTGTGTCGGATGCCGGGGACGGCATGGCGTTGCTGAGTGAGGCGACCACACTGAGCAGTGCTGCTGCCGCAAGGGCTTTGACGCCGCGGCGCCGAGTGAACGTGTGTGAATGGCGCATCAGACCTCCTGTTAAGAACGATTATCAATATGTATCAACACTAACATAGTGAGAATCAATCTCAAAAGGTGAGGCGTCTAACAGAGCACACAGAACAGCGCACACGGAACAGCGCACACGGAACAGCGCACACGGAACAGCGCATAAGGAATCGACCTCGCGTCGAACGCGAGGCCGATTCTGTTAGGACAGGGAACGGTGGAACTACTGCGCTGTCCGCGACAGGTCGGCATTCATCGGGTCAACTGCGCACGAGCGCGTCACCAGTTTATGTCCGCCCCAAATGGCGAGGAAGAAGAACAGCCCGATATAGATACCGATGAACTTGATGACGGAGAATTCGCCGGCAATCACGTCGAGGGACTGACCTACCACGACGATCGCACACATCGCCAACGCAATGAGCGGACCTGCAGGATAGAGCAGAGCGCGGTAGGGCAGATCCTTCGGGTCCTTCCCTTGAGCCTTATATGCGCGACGGAAACAGAAGTGTGACCATGCGATTCCCATCCACGTGATGAAACCGGCCAGGCCGGACGCGTTCACCAGCCAACTGTAGACAACGCCGGAACCGACGCGAGATGTGGCGAAACATGCTGCGCCGATCAGGCACGTAGCGGCCAGAGCAGCCAGGGGAACACCGTGTGAGGTGACACGACCAAACAGACGAGGCGCCTTACGCTCCTTCGCCATTGAGTAGAGCATGCGAGTGGCGACGTAGACACCGGAGTTTCCTGCAGACAGAATCGAGGTCAAAATGACCGCATTCATTACACCTGCAGCACCGGCGATGCCGGCTCGCTCAAAGAGCAACGTGAAGGGTGACTTTGTGACGGCTTCAGTGAAGCCTTGTGCGGTGGAATCGTCCGCACTTGCGCCCTGCAGCAGCGACGGGTCGGTGTAAGGGATGAGGAAGGCAATCACCAGGATCGCGCCGATATAGAACAGCAGGATGCGGAAAAAGACCGCTCGCGTAGCCTTGGGAACGTTCTTCTCCGGATCTTCAGTCTCGCCGGCTGCGATGCCGATCATTTCTGTTCCCTGGAATGAGAATCCGGCGATCATGAAGACCCCCATGATTCCCCAGAAGCCGTTGACGAAGGGCGCCTCGCCAATCTGCCAGTTAGTCAGGCCGGGCGATTCGCCTCCCAGGATACCGACGATCATCAGCACACCCAGCGCCAGGAAGATCAAGACGGTCACGACTTTGATGGCGGCGAACCAGAATTCAGATTCACCAAAACCGCGCACACTGAACGCGTTGAGGGTGAACAGAATCAGCAGGAAGACGCCGGACCAGATCCACGGTGGAACTTGATCCGGCGGGAACCAGTACTGCATGACGATGGTGGCGGCAACGAGTTCGGCTGCCACCGTGATCGCCCAGTTGTACCAGTAGTTCCATCCCTGCGCGAAGCCGAAAGACTTGGAGACGTAGCGCGTCGCGTAAACCTCGAACGCACCGGAGGAGGGGCAGTATGTGGCCATCTCGCCCAGTGACTGCATGAGGAAGAAGACCATGACGCCGATTGCGCCGTACGCCAGCAGTGCGCCACCTGGCCCTGCGCCGGTGATGGTGCCACCTGATGCGACGAACAGGCCCGTTCCAATTGCGCCTCCGATGGCGATCATGTTGAGGTGGCGAGCCTTGAGGTTGCGTCGAAGGCGTGGATCGGCTTTGCCGTGGCTGCCAGTTTTTGGCGTCGCAGCAGAATCAGACATACGTTCCCCCTCGTTGAGTAAGCAGTCAGTCGAGAATCAGCAAAGAAGTCGACTGTCACCATGCATGTGAACACGGTAGGCCAAAAATCGCCCTCGTGGAAAAGTGTTCGTATGGTGGATACCTTGCGCAAGGTCGGATGAACGGCATCCAAATAGCGAAACTTACTGATAGGTATGCATAATCATGCGGACGTCGAGGGTTGCGCACGCTGGCGCCGTTTGAGGGTGGTAGCAATGCTTCGCGCGCCGTGAATCTGGCGTGATCGCTTGCAAAAGTGGGAGAGTACTTGACAGGATAAAGGCATGAAAACCACACGAAAACTGGCATTTGTCCCTGCGATCGCGTTGGCATTCACTCTCGGAGCCTGCAGCTCCCAAAATGACCCCGCACCAGTTGAATCTGAACCCACGTCAACTACTGCGACGAGCGAGGCAACTCAGTCTTCCTCGGACGATGACCGTGATGATGATGCTGATGACACCGCCGAATCTGGAGATGACGATCAGGCCTCTGCGGCATCAGGTGTTTCATCCAACGAGCAGGCTCTGGCGGCTGTGGCGGCTGCTGAGGGTGTGAACGGTGGCCGCGCCTATTCTCTGGAAACCAACCACCAGCGCTCCGAGTGGAAAGTGAAGGTTGTTGAGGGTAATGAAGGCCGTATCTACGTCATTGATCAAAGCGGCAATGTCGTGCGAAACGAGATCGACGACGACTTTGATGAAGATGACAAGCATGTCACGGATGCTGGAATCATCTCGCTGGCAGATGCGGTCAAGGCTGCTCTGGCCGAGCGTCCCGATGGTTACCTCGAATCCGCTGACTTCGACGACAATGACGACAACAAGTTCTACTTCGAAGTTGAACTCGAAAACGAAGCCGGCGGAGACTTGGCCGAATTTGACATCGACGCTGAAAGTGGCGCTGTGACAGTTGAGGGCTGATGCAGGTGAGCTGGAGATGATCCAGCGCATGTAGTCTGCGGAAAGTATGAGCTCGGGCCCACCGCTGTTGAAGGCGGTGGGCCCATTTCATGCCTCATTGACGAAGTGAGGCATGCAGCGCCCGTTTAACGATGAATTCATGATCGCGGTGGCAGCCGACTTTGAATCGGTATTCCCCCGCGTGCGTGAAGCCGAAACGCTCATAGAATCGCTGCGCGCGGTCGTTGCGTGACCAGACGCCCAGCCATAAGGCGTCCGGCTGACGCTCAAGAAGCCAGTCGACGGCGATGGACATGAGCTGTGTGCCCAGGCCTGAATTCTGCAGGCCTTGCCTGACATAGAGCCGCTTAATCTCCCCGTCGCCGGAGCGCACATCAGGGTGGGGAAATGAGCATGATCCGGCAAGCACATACGCGACCGGTTGAGAGGTCTCCTGCGCGTCGGGATTAGTGTCTCCACCATCGCCAGCATCGAACGCCAGCCAGACGGCGCATTGGGGGCCAGTGAGCAGCGTTGTGAGCGCGTTGGGCGAATAGGTCGATTCGAGGAAGTCCTGGAGGTCATCGGGCGCGTACAGATAACCGAAGGTCTGTGTAAATGTCGTGATGGACAGTTCCTGCAGTGCGGAAACGTCAGCGCGTGTGGCCTTGCGGATCGTGAATGGCCGGGACTGGGGCGTGTCGGTAGGGATGCTCATGTTCCCACGGTATCGGCCATAGCTTCATGCTCGCGCGCGTCCGTGACTGCGCACTTTGGTGCTCCCTTGGGGAGCTACTGTCCGTCGATCTTGTCGAGCTGGGAGTTGAGTCGCTGCACTTTCCCGCTCATCTCATCTGAGTGACCGGGGCGCAGGTCTGCTTTCAGCACCAGTGAGACCCGAGGGCTGACTTCGCCCACTGCTTCGCAGGCGCGGCGAATCACTGGCATGCATTCATCCCATGTGCCTTCGATGGTGGTGAACATCGAATTGGTTTCGTGGGGTAGGCCGCTGTCACGAATGACTTTGACGGCGCGCGCTACGATATGCGCCATCGAACCGTCAGGGCTGTCCGTCGTGGACGGGGAAATTGAAAAGGCAAATAACATGCCTTGAGGATATCGTGAAGTGCCACTCGAAGCATGCGAATTGCCCGCTTCAGAAGACCGCGTGCTTTCCGTTTTTGCCGCAGCGTCAGTGACGCCTTCACGCACCGAACGAGGGGGTAACCCTGTTTTTCGTTGTTTGTCTGGTTTCAATACATAGTTGACAGGTGTGTCGCGTCATCGTTGACACATGATTGAAACAAATAAGAACGAAGTAATCGTGTTGAGCGATGTTGAAGCAGGTATGAGCATCAGCGAGGCCGTGAAGTGTTTCGGGGTTTCACGTCAATGGGTCTATACCCTGATCCGGCGCTACCAACAAGACGGCCTGACAGGCCTGCAGCCCCGCTCACGTAGACCCCACCGTCGCCCCCACCAATGCCCACTCCACGTGGTGGATCACGTGCTGGGTTTACGCGCCACGCTGATCGAGCAAGGTCTTGATGGTGGGGCTGAAAGCATATGGGCGCGTCTTGACGAACACGAACGCCCCAGCGTGAGCACGATCTGGAGGATTCTCAAAAAGCACAACTGTGTTGTGCCGCAGCCCCACAAGAAACCACAGCATGGAAACGATTCGAAGCCGCAGCACCTAATGAAATGTGGCAATCCGGCTTCACGCACTGGCACACTCAAACCGAGCAAGTTGAGATCATCTCCTGGCTTGATGACCACTCACGGTTCCTCCTGCACGCAAGCGCACACCCGCGCATCACCGGCCCCATCGTGGTGGAAACCTTCACCACCACCACACGCACCTACGGGTACCCGCGCTCCACACTGACCGACAACGCCATGGTCTACAGCACGCGCCACGCGCGCGGAGCACGCGCCCAAAACCGCCAGCCCAACGCGTTTGAACAACTCCTTCACGACCTGTGCATCATTCAGAAAAACGGGCTCCTCGGCCATCCCACCACATAAGGAAAAATCGAACGTTACCACTACACGCTCGAAAAATGGCTCGCCGCCCAACCACCAGCCCCAACCATCACCAGCCTGCACAACCAACTCGACACATTCACCCGCATCTATAACCACGAACGCCCCCACAGAGCCTTCAACAGGCGCACCCCACACACCGTGTACACAACCACACCACCAGCACACCCCACCACCGAGCTATTCGAGAGGATCTGGCGAATACGACACGACACGGTCGACACCGCAGGCAAAGTCACCATGCGCCACTCAGGAAAACTCCTCCACCTCCTCGGCATCGGCAGACCCTACGCACACCACCCAGTCCTCATCCTCATAGCAGGCAACGACACCATCACAATCGACCGCACCACCGGAGAAATCATCGCCGAACACACCATCGACCCCACACACAACTACCAGCCCAAAAAAACACACCAGCACCGTCACACCTGTCAACAATGACGTGACACACCCACACACAAAAAGACCGGGACACCGTCAACAAACTGTCAACGATGCCCCGACACATCACAAAAACCGCCTACTCCCAGCTAGCCGGCAAACCCATCGAACATTTCCAGTCCTGTCAATGGAACGCCCTAATCAACCACGCTGTATTGGCGCAAACCAGATCCGGTTCATCTTTAGAACCGGGAAAGAAATCACGGTGGGGCTTTGAAAAGAAGGCAGGGTGTCAACATTGGATGCAAAATCGGACTCTACTAACTTAGAATTCTTTACCTGCCATGATCTTTCGACTTATCCATAGGGATACTGCGGTAAGTACGATCGTCGCGGTCAGTAGTATTCCTGCGTTTGTGAGTGGGGGTAGGGTTAAGGCTTTTGCTACCCATTCGAAGATTGCTTGTTTGTTGGAACCAACAAAGGATGATCCGGCGAATACCACGATGAATACCGCGACCAGAAAAAGCTTGGCTTTTTCCGGACCAAATTTGTAAAACAGTGGTAGCTGAATAATGGTCAACAACAAAGTGACCGCAAAGGCAAAGCTGGCCACCAAAACAGTATTTTTCCAAGGCATCTCAACCATTAAATAGGCAAGAACACCTGTAACCGCGAAAGCCACTACCCCAAGAGCGAGTGTAATCAGAAAATTTAAATTAACGAGTTCGTTTCTACTGATAGGTCCGGCAAGAATCGTTCGGTGCACCTTGGATTCAGCATCACGAGCAAAGGTGGCCGTAAAATAAAGCATTCCAATCATGCCAAAGATGAACGGAAAGATAATCAACTGGTTCGCATATATTCCTAGAGCGCAGGTTACGACTAGCACCAAACCTAAAACAGCTATGTACGTACGATTGGCAATAAGATCTTTATAAAAAGCGGCCCTCACTGATCTTCTCCTTTAATCGTGTAAACCATGATGTCCTCAATCGTCGGTCTAGTAGCTTGTACACCAGCAGGAACGGCCCCGGTGCGCACGATGACTTCTTGACCAAAATCATGACGGCGACGCCCTAATACTTGCGCGGAGTCAAGCTGGTTTGCTTGTTCATTGGTCAACGCCGCGATTCGCCAAGAATCTAAAAGTTCGTCTTTTTGTTCCATGAACTTCAATTTGCCCTCACGGATAAAAGCCACGTAGTCAGCGGCTTTTTCAATATCAGAAACAATGTGGGACGAAAACAGGATCGAATGGGTTGGATCTTCGATAAATTCGAGCATAATATCAAGCACTTCATCACGAATCACCGGATCTAGACCACTGGTAGCCTCATCAAAAATCAGCAAATCCGCTGCATGGGAAAGCGCCATCGCTAACCCCAGCTTCATCCGCATACCACGAGAAAGGTCACCAACTCGCTTAGACGAAGCGAGATCAAAACGTTGCTGATAACTAGCGTATGTTTCTGATTCCCAACTCTTGTACAGGCGCTTGCCAAGCTCGCCAGCATTCTTAACAGTAAAACTATCTGGCAGGCTAATATCGTCAAAAACTACCCCCACCCGCTCATGCGCTTGTGGGTTACCCATACCTGTAGGCTGCCCTAGCAGATCTATTGTGCCGGCATCAGGGTGAGCAAGACCTAAAATCAAACGCAGCGTCGTAGATTTACCAGCACCGTTCTCGCCCACGAAACCCACAATTGCCCCCTGGGGAACTTCAAGGTTAAGCGGACCGAGCGTAAATCCCGGATACTTTTTAACTAGTCCGTTGATTTCAATCACATTCATCGGATTCTCCTAATAAATCAATCAGCTCTTTCAGATCAGAAACAGACAAGCCAGCAATCCGAGCCGAGGCGAGGGAGGATTTCAAGTAGTCTTCGACTTTTTTACGCTGCTCTTCCTTGAGTAATTCAGTGTTTTTAGAAGCGACAAAGCTACCTCGCCCCTGTACGGAATCAATGAAACCCTCTAGCTCTAGCTCGTCATAGGCGCGCTTGGTAGTAATCACCGACACGCGAAGCTGTGATGCCAAACGCCGGATCGACGGCAGCTTGTCGCCGGGCGCTACCTGATCGTTGATTATTGCCGCCTTGAGCTGATTCTTAATCTGAGCGTAAACCGGATCAGAACTTGCATTACTAACGATGATATCCACGAACACCTCCTAGTGTTTATAGTGTACATGAACACTAGGATGAATTAGGTAGAACACTCCACATTCAGAGAAACATTTCAAACGCCATAACGCTCAACAGGGAAAACACGATACTCGGTAACGCAAAAGAGCACTTATCAGACCTGAAGTCCTAGCGAAAAGTAGTTGCTAGCCTTTTAGACACGCGGTAGTATGTTATACAAGGAACATGGTTAAGCAAGGAGGGGTTGTGTCTGAGTCACAGTTACGCAAGGGCGCTGTTGAACTGATTGTCCTTGGATTACTTTCGTCTCGTCCTTCTTACGGGGGGCAGCTTGTAGAGCGTTTTCGTGAAGAAGCGGGGTTGGAGATTTCTACGGGCACGTTATATCCGCTGCTTGCACGCCTCCGTAAATCAGGGTTGGTAGTTACGGCTTGGGAGGAGTCTCCGGTAGGGCCGCCGAGGAAGATTTATAAGCTCGCAAAATCTGGGAAGAATCGCTTATTGCAGATGCGCTCTGAGTGGGAGGCGCTTGATTGTGCTGTGAAGCGTACAACGCGGAAAGGAATACGGTGATGAAGTGGTTCGGTAAGGACATAGAAGGGCAGGCGCGAGTTTTGGGGATACCTGTCTCCGGGCTGTGGTTGGGGCGCTCTGATGCTGCGCTGGATGGTTTTGAACCAGAGAATCCGCGCTTGTTCATTCCTCGAAAATACGGACTGGGTTGGGACGTTAATCTGGGTGCTGTTGGTGTGCGTTTAGGGCTAATTCGACCCGATGATTCTCTACCGGACTTGGCCAGCTACGTCCCCACACGTCTAAAGCGCGGCATTAAGCTCACCACTATTGCCGGTGGGATTGGGGTTGGGTTCTTGGCGGTACTGCTCAGTCGCAAAGATCAGGTTCTCCTCCAGCGGTCAACACTCGGAGGGTCTGAAAGATTTATTAGCGGCAAGCAGGCTGCGCTAGCTCCAGTGGTTTTAACGACTGTTGCAGCACTAGCGCCACAGGTCTTTCGGCGCGATGACCCAGAATCCGAAGATGCCGTACGTTTGGCCAATCAGGCTGATTTGTTGGGTGTTGAAGCCTTGTCCATAGCCTGGCTTGCAGCAATGCGCCGGGCTGGTGACAAGCAGGAAATGAGCCGCCGGTCGATGGTGCCCATTGTTGCTTTATGGCCCCTCGTTGCTGGCGCTTGCCAACTCGCTTATATAAAAACCGCGTTAGCTAGGGTAAAAACCCGGCTACATAATTCAGGAGACAAGTAATGAACCCTATAGATAAACTGTTGGATTTGCCGACCCCAGCATTGATAGGAGTTTGCATCCTTATAGGATTGCAACTGGTAGCGGTGGTCTGGTCTTTGATTTGCTTGCTGCGTGATAAGCGAACTCACATTGCCGGTTTAAATCGCCTAGTGTGGCTCCTGGTTATCATCTTTGGCCAAGTGATTGGGCCAATCGTCTTTTTGGTTATGTACTTTCACGAACAAAGACAGCTTAAGGTGCAGCGTGAATATGAACAG
>OIFX01000237.1_pt1 | contig 32014 bp, 10 predicted proteins | sample 1582151 | NCBI WGS metagenome assembly OIFX01 (sample SAMN07501068, study PRJEB24779) | human gut metagenome
AAGGTACATTTACTAATAAGTCAGATGGTACAACGAGTGCTACAGCTGGAGTAGCGAAGGCAACCGATGTAGCGGCTGCTATTAATAATACAAATACCGTATTAAATCAAAAAATTGCAGATGCAACTACTTCGTTAGGTACGTTAGGCAATAATACATTTACATTAAAAGCAGATTCTACAGATACAACGGCTCAAAATCTTAATAAATCTGGTGGTCTAGCATTTAAAGTTGCAGGTGATGGTGACTTAGTGTCCACAAGTGCCACTACGGATGCTGTAAAAGTAACTGTTAAAAAAGGTACATTATCTACAAATACAGATGGTACAATTAATAAAGCTGCAGATGGCGTAGTAACAGCAGATAACATGACGACCGTTGTGAATGATGCGATTACAAAAGCAGTTACATCTGCTAAAGATGGTTCTGCATGGAATATTTCTACTAATGGTGGTACAGCTACAAAAGTATCTGGTGGTAATACGGTTGATCTCATTAATGGTGACAACATCGAGATTACACAAGATGGTACAGATGGTAAGAAGATTACGGTTAAGACGAAAAAAGATCTTACATTAGATTCTGTAACTGCAGCCAATACTGTAAAAGTAGGTTCTGGTACTAACCTTATTACCTTGGATGGTGCAACAGGTGGAGTGAGTGGTAATACATTTACAGCTGGTAATGCATCTATGAATACGACTGGATTCCGTTTAACAGGTGGTCCATCTGTGACAACAACAGGTATCGATGCGGGTAATAAAGTGATTACCAATGTTGCTAGTGGTGGTACGACTGCTACAAACGCTGCAAATATTGGTGATATCACAAAGGCGATTAGTGATTTAACTACTAATTTAACTAAGAATACATCCATCAGTTACACAGCAAATACTGCTACTCCTGGTCAAACTGTGTCCTTAAAAGATGGCTTTAACTTCTCCAATGGTACATTAACAACTGCAGAAGTAGCAGCTAATGGTGTTGTGAAGTTTAATGTAACGCAAGGTTCTTTGTCTACTGATGGTAATGGTAATATCACAAATACCGCAGGTGTAGCGACAACAGATGATGTAAAAAATGCTGTTAATACCGCAATTAACAAAGCGGTTACTAATTCAAGTGCAGCGGTCAATACACTAGGTGCGAATACTTTCACATTAAAAGCTGATTCTACGGATACAACAGCTCAAGCGCTTAATAAGTCTGGTGGTCTAGCATTTAAAGTCGCAGGTGATGGTGACTTAGTATCCACAAGTGCCACTACGGATACTGTAAAAGTAACTGTTAAAAAAGGTACATTGACGACAGATAGCAATGGTAACATCACAAATACAACAGGTGTAGCGACAACAGATGATGTAAAAAATGCTGTTACTAGTGCGATTAATACGGCTGTTACTAAAGCGACAGGTGCTCAAGTACTTAACATCACAGATGGCAATAATAACGGATCTATTAATCTTAAAAATGACGCATTGAAGGTTGTAGGTACAGATGGTGTTACTACTGAAGTGAGTGGTAAAACCATTACTGTAGGTTTAGATACGGCTACTAAGAATAAGATCAACAATGCTAGCGCTGCAACGAATAAAAATATTTCTCTTGCTGCAGATACAGGCAATGCATCTAGCCAATCCTTAAAAGATGGTGATGTATCCTTTGCTGTGAAAGGTGCTACTGGGGATTACATCTCTACCAACATGAATGGTAGTACTGTAGAGATTTCTACAAAACGTGCAACTATCGATAGCAATGCCGCAACAGGTGAAGCTTCTGTAACTGGAAATGATGGCCTAGCGACTGCGAAAAATGTAGCGGCTGCTATTAATGCGGCGACTGCAAAAGCAGTATCTCAATCTGCATGGAAACTTGCTGCAGATGGTACGACCGGTACAGAAACGATTTCCGGTGGTGACACTGTTAACTTCAAAGCTGGTTCCAATATGGAAGTATCTCGTACTGGCAAGGATATTACCTATAAGACAAAAGACAATGTTGCTTTCACAACGGTAACAGCTGGTACAGGCGCTAATGAGGTTAAATTAGACGGCAATACTGGCACGGTAACTGCTAAGGATATCACTGCTACGGGCGATGTAACTGCTAAAAATGTAACTACATCTGGTAATGTGACTGCCGCTGGTACTCTGAAAGGTGACACTGTTCAAGGTAATACTGTGAAAGCTGGTAATGTAACAATTACAGGTGGTACAACAAATACCATTACAGGTCTATCTAATACAACATGGACTGGTTCTACAACTACACCAGACCGCGCAGCTACAGAAGGTCAATTACAACAAGCAATTAGCAGTGCCACATCCTCTGCAACATTTAAGTTTGATGGTGATAACAATAGCCAACAAACTATGAATCTACAAAATGGTACTTTCAAAGTTACTGGCGATACCATGATTACGACTAATGCTACAAGTGCAGGTATCGGATTATCATTAAATACGAACAATGTTAATATTGCCTATGCTGCGAATGGTTTGAATGGTCAAACAACGAGCATTGCAAGTGGATTTAATTTCACTGATGGTGATCATACAAAAGCAACTGTAGCAGCTAATGGCGTGGTGAAATACGATGCTAAAACATCGACTATATCCGTTGCAAATGGACATGCTACGTCTAGTGGTAATGATCTCGCAACTGCAGATAATGTGGCCGATGCGATTAATCAAATGACCCAAAATAACTCGGGTAATACAACGCAACTTCGTCAAGAAATTAGCAAGGTTGCTACCGAAACGCAACGTGTAGGTGCTCATGCGGCTGCGATGGCGGCGTTGAAACCAATTCAATACGATCCATTGGCTCCAACACAAATTATGGCTGGCGTAGGTAACTATCGTGGTGAAAGCGCAGCAGCATTAGGTATTGCACACTATACAAATGACAATACTATGTTTAACGTAGGCGTGTCTGTTGGTGGCAACCATAATATGATTAATGCGGGCGTAACTCACAAATTTGGCATAAGTGCTGAAAAGAAAAATATTCCTGATCGTTATAAAGCGGGCCCTATTAGCTCCATTTATGTAATGCAAGATGAAATGACTCAATTGCGTTCTGAAAACGAAGCGTACAAGGCTAAGCTTGATAAACAACAATCTGAAATCGATGCGTTGAAAGCAGCTGTTGATCAATTGCTTGCTTCCAAAGCATAATTTTAGGTGCATACACAATTTATATATTTGTATATCTTCATGTATGAATATGTATATGGTGAAAGCCACCACTCATTTTGAGTGGTGGCTTTTTTTGTATTTGAAATTATCTATCCTATTGAAAAATTTATCCTAAATATAAAATGAATTAGAAAATACATTTTAAAAATAAAATATATTACCTAATAATAAATATGAGATAAAAAACACTCATATTAAAATTAAATAGATATATTATTTAGAATACAGATTAACAATTTGATTGTATATTCATTCATAAATATTTATCCAAAAAGATAAAAATATACATAGATAAAAATAAAAGAAATAGATTAAATCTATGTCTTTTTGATTTTCGAAAATATTTGATTTGCAATTAAATATTCGTATAATGCATCGAATTTTATTGTTTGATATAGATAAAATATGATAAAATTATGAAATGAGCTTTAAAATATAATGGGTATATTTTGAGGCATAAAGAAATACCAATACTAGAAATTGATTTATATAAGATATGGTTTTGAGAGATAGTTAGTAAAAGGAAAACGAATGAACAAGATTTTTAAAGTAATTTGGTCTAAGTCAAAACAGTGCTATATTGTAGTATCTGAAATTGCAAAGAACAAAACAGGTAAAAAGAAAATCGTAGTGGCTAGTATTTTGGTAGCACTAGCTATGCAATCCGGTATGATTGCCGATGTAATGGCTGCGGATCCTCCATCAGCAAAATTGGCTGATGCCGCTCTAGCTGTAGGAACAAATGGTGTTGCTATTGGTTCCTCCGCTAAATCACAAAGTAATCAGTCCGTTGCGATTGGTTATTTTAGTAATGCTCAGGCACCTAGTGCTAGTCCGGAAAACCCTGCTACAGCAGTTGGTGCCGGTGCGAATGCTAATGGAGCAGGTACGGTTGCATTAGGTCTTTCTGCCAATGCGACAGGTGCTAATGCAGTAGCTCTTGGAGGTGGATCTAATGGCGGTAAAAATAAAACAGAAGCTACTGCGGTAGAGACTACTGCTGTTGGTTTTAATGCTAAAGCTAGTAATTCACGTGCAGCCGCAATTGGTTCTGGTGCTGGGGCAAGTGGATCAGACTCTATTGCTATGGGTACATCCACAGTCGCCGATTCTGAAAAAGCAATTGCTATTGGTGCTAATTCAAAAGGTACTGCTATTGGTGCTACAGCATTAGGCCGTGATACGGAAGCATCTGGTGCATCGGCTACGGCGTTAGGTGCACTTGCATCTGCTAAAGGGTCAACAGCCACTGCAGTTGGTATGCAGGCTTCTGCATCAGGGACTGATTCTGTAGCTGTTGGTAAAACAGCAAGTGCAACTAATAATAGAGCATTAGCAGTTGGTACTAATGCGAAGGCTACTGGTGAAAACTCTGTAGCTGTTGGTAGTGGTGCTGGTGGTTCAGGAGCACTAGGCTTTGCAGGTAGTTTAAACTCTACTGCTGGCGTTGTTAATACGATTAGAACTATTAATTATGCCACTACGGCAGATGGTGATAATGCGGTTGCCTTAGGTTTTTATGCAAATGCTAAGAATAGTGGTGTCGCGGTAGGGCAAAACGCGTTGGCTGCAACAGGTGGCGTAGCCATTGGTAAAGGTGTTCTTGAGGATACGGGCAATAATCTTGCCGGCGGTGTTGTAATGGGGCAAGATTCCGCAACGTTAGGCCCGTATTCATTGGCTATGGGCTTTAATGCCTTTGCTAGTGGATCCACCTCTATGGCTGTAGGCCATACGGTTAGTGCACAAGGCGCTTATGCTGTTGCTATGGGTCGAAAGGTATCCGCTACGGGCACATCTACAGCTATCGGTCATCATGCGACTGCAACGAATGGTGGCTTAGCGATTGGTAGTCAAGAAAATGATGCATCTAATGATAGAACAACGGCCTCTGCAAAAGGTGCTATAGCTATTGGTAAAAATACTAAAGCTACTTCAGAAGATGCGGTGGCGATTGGTACCAATGCAGAGGCAAATAGACTGTATTCTGTTGCATTAGGTAGTGGCTCTACAACGGCGACAGGAGCTACAAATCAAGGCTCTACTACGATTAATGGCATTACCTATAATTTTGCAGGTGCTACAGGCAATCCAAATATGCAAGTTTCTGTAGGCAACACTGGCGCAACACGACAAATTAAAAATGTCGCAGCTGGAGAAGTATCTGCTACAAGTACAGATGCTATTAATGGATCCCAATTATATGCTGTAGCAAGTGCTGTTAAACCGCTAAAATATGTATCTATTAACTCTACAGCGACAGGTACTGGTAGTAACGTTGATAATGACGGGGCACAAGCTCCAAATTCTATTGCCATAGGCCCATCTAGCACAGTTACAAACCAAAATAGCGTTGCTTTAGGTAATAATGCTCAATCTTTAAGTGATGATAGTATTGCTATCGGTAGAAATGCAAAAGCTGAATCAGGTTCAGTATTCACTAATACAAGTAGAGCTATTGCAATTGGTTCGAATTCTAGGGTGGCTACAAATGTAGTACAAGGTATTGCTATTGGTAGTGGTAGTCTTACTGATGAAGGTGCTGTTGTTACTGGTGACCAGTCTATAGCTATTGGTGGCAATGTAAAGGTTGATGGTCATGCTGCTATTGCTATTGGCGGTGATGATGCTAGAAAAGCTGCAGGTCAGCAAGTCTCTTATACGAATACTAATGATAATGAAGTTACGGGTACCTTACAAACTGCAATTCTTAATCTAACAGGGTATAATTTGTCCAATTATAAAGGGACAGCTGCATCTCATGCTGGTGTAGCTTATGGTACGAGTGCTCTTGCCGGTAATGCAGGCGTTGCAATTGGTACTGCATCTGACAGTATGACTCGTATGAATGATAAAGGTCAGGTTGTTAATAATAAACCTGTTACTAATGCTGTAGCTATTGGTACCGGCGCTCGTGCTAACTTTGATAACTCTGTTGCCATCGGTGGTGGTTCTAATACAGATCACTATGCAACAAAACAAGTAAATGCCGTTATTGATGGTGTTGAAGTTAAGTGGTCTGGTGGTGAAAATATTTCCCCTGGTGATGTAGTATCTTTTGGTGCAAAAGGTTTCGAACGTCAGCTTAAAAATGTGGCGCCAGGTGAGGTTTCTCAAACAAGTACAGATGCAGTTAATGGTTCTCAAATCTACTCCTTAGCTCGTAAAGTTACCAACATTATGAACGGTGGTTCAGGTTCAGTAGTTAATGTAAATGCTACAGGCGAGCCACTTTCAAAAGTTGTAACAGGAACTGGTGCTTCAAAGGTTGAAAAATACTATCGTACAGTAGATGTTAAAGATGATGGTACATTAGTAACTGGTGCTGTTGCACAGACTCCAACGTCATTAGCATTGGTGAATGTTGATCAAACTGATACGAATAAGCAAACACAAACTCCTCGAATATTAGGAAATGTGGCTAATGGTGTGAAGGATAATGATGCAGTTAATGTATCTCAATTAAATGCAGCAAAGGTAAAATACTTCTCTGTTAATTCTTCTGATGCAGGCAATATAAATAATGATGGCGCTACAGGTACAGATGCTATAGCAATTGGACCTAGTGCAGTATCTAATGCTGTTGGATCTGTAGCCCTTGGTAAAGATGCTAAAGCTAATGGTGCCTTTACCGTTGCTCTTGGTGGTGGTAATTGGCAGTTTAAGGGGGCTCAAGCTAATGGCGTTGGTACTACAGCATTAGGGTCTAATACAAAAACTCAAGAGAATATAAATTATCAAACAGCCATAGGTTTTGGTGCTACAACGAGTGCTGAAAGTGCACTTGCTCTAGGTTATAATGCAGCTGCCTCTGCACAAAATGCTATAGCATTAGGTAAAGGTGCCTTTACATCTGGACAAGATTCGCTTGCTTTTGGTGTTAATTCAGAAGCTAAAGGTGGGTCTGCTTTAGCTATGGGTCCTAGTGCTCAGGCTAATAGTAATTATGTCGTATCCTTAGGTTATCAAGCTAATAATGGTGCAACTAATAACGCTAATGGCGTATCCATCGGTTGGGCTGCAGGTATGCAGTCGAATGGATCTAGTAATGTGGGGATTGGCTCTGGTGCAGGTCGTCAAATTAGTGGTAATAACAATGTGAGTATTGGTAATGGCGCTGGAAATCTTGCAAGTGCCAATTTATATACATCAGATTCTATTATGTTGGGTTCTGAAGCACGTGCTATTAATGGTACTGCTAGTAAAGCGGTAAGTAGTGTTATTGCTATTGGTAAAAAGGCATCAGGTGGGGCTGATTCTGCTATTGCTTTGGGGCAAGGTGCGTCTTCAACGAATCAAAACTCCATAGCGATTGGTACTAATTCGCAGGCTACTGCCTATAACGGCGTTGCTATAGGGGCTTATTCTGTGGCTAATACGGCCGGTGGTGTTGCTGGTTTTAATCCTAATACTTCACGTACAGATACCTATTCAGGATTAACAGGACGTGCACTTACTAGTACAACAGGCGCTGTTGCTATTGGTAGTGATAGCCAAAGCCGTCAGCTTACGGGTCTCGCAGCTGGTACACAAGATACTGATGCAGTCAATGTAGCTCAATTGAAGAGCGTTAATTTAGCTTTTAAAGGCAATGCTGGTACAGGTGATGTTAACCTTGCTGCACATCCATTGACTATTCAAGGTAATGATAATTACATTACGACAAGTGCAAACGGTAATACCATTAATATTTCTGGAAAAGTACAAAATATTACCGTAACGAATGGTACGGCTACTGCAGCTAATAAAGGTATGGCGGACGCACAAAATGTGGCTGATGCTATTAATAATGCCGTTCAAAGTAATGCTTACAAATGGAAATTAACTGCTAATGGTGAAGCAACACCTGAAACTATCGCAAAAGATGATACAGTAGATTTCAGTGGAGATACTAACATTAGTGTCGCTAGAAATGGCAAAAAGATTACGACTTCTCTTAAAAAGGATATTACCGTAGATTCCGTAAAAGTAAATAAATCTATAACCACTGGATCTGGTTCAAACCAAATTACCCTTGATGGTACTAGTGGTGCTGTAACAGGTAGAACTTTTAGCGGACAATCCTTTGCTGCAGGCGATAATGTATTGAGTAATACTACACTACAAATTGGCTCAACAACGAATGGTAATAATGTAACCATTACTAAAGATGGTTTAACTTCGAAAGCTGGTTCAACAACTGCTAAGTTTGGTGCTACTGGTATAGATGCAGGTGGTCAACGAATTACGAATGTGTCTAGTGGCGGTAATGTGGGCACTAATGCTGCTAATATTACAGATGTTAAGAATGCAGTATCTGATGTTACATTAAAACTAGATACAAACTCTAAAACTGGTACTGTTAAGCTTAGTGATGGATCTCTTAAAATAGTTGGTGCAAATGGCATCAGAACTGATTTGACTGGTACAAATAAAGATAATCTTGTTATCGGTTTAGATTCGAATACTGTTAATGCAACAACAAAGGGCATAGGTTTATCTGGTGATTCTGGAACTATGCTTAGAAAGTTCCTTAAGGATGGTGATGCAGATTTCAAAATCAGTGGTGATGGTAATCTAGTTACTACTGTAGGCTCTGCCGCTGGAGTAAAAGTATCTGTTGATTCCACTAAAGTGAAAGATTTAGCTGTAGAAGCAGTAACCGTAAGTAAAGCTAATACTGTAGATAATCCTATTACTGTAACTCCAATAGCAAGTACTAACTCTAAAGATTATGCAATTGGTATCGATACAACAAAACTTGCGGCTAAAACGGATTTAACATACCGTGCTAACAGTGCTGCAGATGCTAATGCAAAGAAGATTTCTTTATCTAAAGGTCTTAACTTTGTAGATGGTGGATCCACAGTTGCTACTGTTGATAACGATGGCAAAGTATCCTTTGATCTTAATACAGCAACTAAGAATCAAATCAGTACAAATACCACAAATATTGCAACTAATACTACAGATATTGCTGCTAATAAGGGGAATATCACTAAAAATACAGCCTCTATTGCTACTAATACAGCAGCGTTAGCTAGAAATATCTCCCTTGGTGCAGATACAGGTACGGCATCTAGCCAATCCTTAAGCACTGCTGATGTGGCATTTAATGTGAAAGGCGCAACAGGGGACTTTATATCTACCAATATGAATGGTAATACGGTTGAGATTTCCACAACGCGTGCTACGATTAACAGCAATGCTACGACAGGTGAAGCATCTGTAACTGGCAATGATGGTTTGGCAACTGCTAAAAATGTAGCTGATGCTATCAACAAAGCAGCTGATGCAGCAAAAGCAGGTGCAGCTTGGAATATTACAACAAATTCCAGCACAACTGATAAAACGGCTGTTAAAGGCGGCGATACAGTAGATCTTGTTAATGGCGATAACATCGAGATTACACAAGATGGTACAGATAAAAAGAAAATCACTGTTGCTACTAAGAAAGATATTACCGTTGATTCTGTAACAGCGAATAACAAAGTAACTGTTGGTTCTGGTGCGAATAAAATTACCTTGGATGGTACTGATGGCTCTGTAACGGGTAAAGCTTTCACGGGTACTACTTTCACAGGCACATCATTCACAGGTACGTCCTTCACGGCAGGCAATACGGTTATCAATACAAATGGTTTAACGAATGGTACAACGGCCATTACAGGCACTGGTGTAACAACAGATAATGTGACTGTTGGTGGTATTTCTATTGATAAAACGGCTGGCATCAATGCTGGTAACAAGGTCATTAGCAATGTGGCTAGCGGTGGCACTACATTGACGAATGCGGCGAATATCGGCGATGTTCAAAATGCAGTGGCTAACTTGTCTCAAAACCTCAATATTACTGATGGCACACATGACGGCACTGTAGACCTTAAAAACCAAAAACTTAATGTAGCTGGTGCCAATGGCGTAACGGCGACTGTTAATAACCAAACGATTACAGTTGGTCTAGATGCTGACACTGTTAACGCTACTACTAAGGGCATTGGCCTCACTGCTGACACTGGTTCCACAGGTAATAAATACCTTAAAGACGGGGACGTATCCTTTGCCGTGACCGGTGATGGCAGTCTTGTGAGCACATCTGCTACGGCAGCGGGTGTGAAAGTTGCTGTTAATTCCGCAACTATCACTGCTGGTACAGATGGCACAATTACAGGCCCAACTACAGATGGTGTAGCAACAGCTAAAAACGTAGCTGACGCTATCAATGCGGCTAAAAAGGCTTCTAAAACTGAAATCACTGCTAATACTGGTGAAGCAGCTAATGCAACGACAGGTAATGTAACGCTTACATCTACTACAGCAGCTGATGGTCATACTATTTATGACGTGAAACTCAACGATAAGGTGACACTTGGTACTGGTGCTAATGCTGTTACAGTAGATGGTACAACAGGTGCTATTACAGGTAAGACTGCCAATATCGGTGGCGTTACTGTAAATGGTACTGCTAATACTATTGGCGGCTTATCTAATATAACTTGGAATGGTACAGCTACTACTGGCCGAGCTGCAACAGAAGACCAATTAAAAGCTGTTGCAGATGCTGCAGGTAGCCAAACTTGGGAAATCACAGCAGATAAAGATGCGGCTACGTCTGGTGCCCAAACAGGTACTAAGAAAAATGCTAAAGTAGGTAAAGACGACAAAGTTCAATTGATTGCTGGTGAAAATCTCACAGTAAATCAAAATGAACGAGACTTTACATACTCCTTGAATAAGAATCTTGTGAAGATGAACTCTGCAACCTTTGAAGCAACAGGCGGTAAAACAACTGTTATCAAAGGCGATAGCATTGTTCAAACTGATGGTGCTAATGTAAATACATCTAATGCTACATCCAATACAATTACTGATGGTACAAATACAAGTACAATCACTGCTGGTAAGGCACAAATCGGTACTGTTGGTATCGATGGTGTAGTAAGCAAGATTAGTACTGGTGGTACAAATGCTGTAGTAGTTAATGGTGCAGATGGCACAATTAAAACTGGTACTGTAACAGTAACTGGTGGTACTACAAACGACATCACTGGTTTGTCTAATACAACTGTAACGGCAGCAGACTTTGCAACGAAAGGCCGTGCTGCAACAGAAGAACAATTAAAAGTTGCAACTGGAGCTACTACATTGAAGTTCACCGGTGATGTAGCAACTAATACTGGATCCGTAAACCTTAAGGATGATATATTCGGTATTAAAGGTGATGGGAAATACATCTCTACTGACATAAACGGTAAAAATGTAAATCTTACAGTCTCTGAAGCAGAGGTTAAAAAATCTGCTGTAGCTGCTGTAACAGTAAGCACAGATACAACAGATGCTAATAATCCATTGACCGTAACACCAACAACGAGTGCAGATGGCACAACTAAGGATTACAAAGTAACGATTGATGGTACTAAGATTGCGAATAAGACTAACTTGTCCTACAAAGCAAATGGTGGTACTGCTAAACAAGTATCCTTAGCCGATGGCTTGAACTTCAAAAATGGTACGTTAACAACTGCATCTATCGATGATGCTGGCGTTGTAAAATACGATGTCAATACAGCATCTATCACTGCTGGTGCAGATGGTACAATTACAGGCCCAACTACAGATGGTGTAGCTACAGCTAAAAATGTAGCAGATGCTATTAATGCAGCTAAAAAAGCGTCTAAAACTGAAATCACTGCTAATACTGGTGAAGCAGCTAATGCAACGACAGGTAATGTGACATTAACATCTACCACAGCTGCAGATGGTCATACTATCTATGATGTAAAACTCAATGATAAGGTGACACTTGGTTCTGGCGCTAATGCTGTAACTGTTGATGGTACAACCGGTGCTATTACAGGTAAAACGGCTACTATTGGTGGCGTTACTGTAAATGGTACGGCTAATACTATTGGCGGCTTATCTAATACAACATGGAATGGCACAGCTACTACTGGCCGAGCTGCAACAGAAGATCAATTGAAAGCTGTCGCAGATGCTGCGTCTAGCCAAACTTGGAATATTACGGCAGATAAAGCAGGTACAACTGGTGCACAAACAGGTACTAAGAAAAATGCTACTGTTGGCAAGGATGAAACTGTCGAATTGGTTGCAGGGGATAACCTTACAATTAATCAAAATGAACGTAAGTTTACTTATTCCTTGAATAAGGATCTTGCTGGTTTGACTAGCGTATCCATTGGTACTGGTACAACTGAAACCATTAAACTTGATGGCGCAACTGGTAAAATTACTGCTAAAAATGCAGTTATCGGTGGTGTAACTGTCGATGGTGATAATAATCATGTAACTGGCTTGGCCAATACAACTTGGAATGGTACAGCTACAACTGGCCGTGCAGCGACGGAAGATCAATTGAAAGCCGTAGCTGAAACAGCAAAAACGACTACTGATGCAGTTAACTTGAAATTCTCTGGTAATACAAATACATCCCCTGGTGTAGTCAATCTGAAAGATGATACATTTGGCATCGTTGGTGATGGTAAATATGTATCTACTGATGCGAATGGCAAGAATTTGACTGTGAAAGTATCTGAAGCAGAGGTTAAAAAATCTGCCGTAGCTGCCGTAACAGTAAGCACAGATACAACAGATGCCAATAATCCATTGACTGTAACACCGACAACGAGTGCGGATGGTACAACTAAGGATTACAAGGTAACTATCGATGGTACTAAGATTGCGAATAAGACGAACTTGTCCTATAAAGCAAACGATGGTACACCGAAACAAGTTTCATTAGCCGATGGACTAAACTTCAAGAATGGTACGTTAACAACAGCCTCTATCGATGATGCAGGCGTTGTGAAATACGACGTAAATACTGCTGCTATTACTGCCGGTGCTGATGGCACAATTACAGGTCCAACCACTGATGGTGTAGCAACAGCTCAAAATGTAGCTGATGCAATCAATGCAGCTAAAAAAGCGTCTAAAACTGAAATCACTGCTAACACTGGTGAAGCAGCTAATGCAACAACAGGTAATGTGACATTAACATCTACTACAGCTGCTGATGGTCATACTATTTATGATGTAAAACTCAACGATAAAGTAACGTTGGGCTCTGGTGCTAATGCAGTAACAATAGATGGTACAGCTGGTAAAGCTACGATTGGGTCCTCTGTCATTAATGGTGTCAATAACACATTCACTACAGGTGGTGCTAAGGCCGTAACCTTAGATGGTGCCACAGGCACAATTACAGGTACAACTGCCAACATCGGTGGTGTTACTGTTAACGGTACGGCTAATACTATTGGCGGCTTATCTAATACAACTTGGAATGGTACTGCTACTACTGGCCGAGCTGCAACAGAAGACCAATTGAAAGCTGTTGCAGATGCTGCGGGTAGCCAAACTTGGGAAATTACAGCCGATAAGAAAGCTGGCACTTCTGGTGCTCAAACTGGCACAAAAGAAAATGCTAAGGTTGGTAAGGACGATAAGGTGTCCTTAATTGCTGGTGAAAACCTAACTGTAGACCAAGTAGGTAAGAACTTCACATACTCCTTGAATACAGACCTTGTGAAGATGAACTCTGCAACCTTTGAAGCAACAGGTGGTAAAACAACTGTTATCAAAGGCGATAGCATTGTTCAAACTGATGGTGCTAATGTAAATACATCTAATGCTACATCCAATACAATTACTGATGGTACAAATACAAGTACAATCACTGCTGGTAAGGCACAAATCGGTACTGTTGGTATCGATGGTGTAGTAAGCAAGATTAGTACTGGTGGTACAAATGCTGTAGTAGTTAATGGTGCAGATGGCACAATTAAAACTGGTAATGTAACAGTAACTGGTGGTACAACCAACGATATTACTGGTTTGTCTAACACGACTTTAACTGCAACTGACTTTGCAACTAAGGGTCGTGCAGCTACAGAAGAGCAATTGAAAGCTGCCACTGGGGCTACCACGTTGAAGTTCACAGGTGATGTAGCAACCAATACTGGTTCCGTAAATCTTAAGGATGATACATTCGGTATTAAAGGTGATGGTAAATACATCTCTACTGACGTAAACGGTAAAAATGTAAATCTTACAGTCTCTGAAGCAGAGGTTAAAAAATCTGCTGTAGCAGCTGTAACAGTCAGCACAGATACTACGGATGCTAATAATCCATTGACTGTAACACCGACAACGAGTGCGGATGGTACCACTAAGGATTACAAGGTAACTATCGATGGCACTAAGATTGCAAATAAGACAAACTTGTCCTATAAGGCAAATGATGGTACTGCAAAACAAGTTTCATTAGCCGATGGTTTGAACTTTAAGAATGGTACATTAACAACTGCATCTATCGATGATGCAGGCGTTGTTAAATACGATGTAAATACGGCATCTATTACTGCTGGTGCAGATGGCACAATTACAGGCCCAACTACAGATGGTGTAGCAACAGCTCAAAATGTAGCTGATGCAATCAATGCAGCTAAAAAAGCATCTAAAACTGAAATTACTGCTAATACCGGTGAAGCAGCTAATGCAACAACAGGCAATGTAACGCTTACATCTACTACAGCTGCTGATGGTCATACTATTTATGATGTAAAACTCAACGATAAAGTAACGTTGGGCTCTGGTGCTAATGCGGTAACAATAGATGGTACAGCAGGCAAGGCAACTATTGGTTCTTCCATTGTGGATGGTGTAAACAGTACATTCACTACAGGTGGCGCTAATGCTGTTAAGTTAGATGGTGCAGCCGGCACAATTAAGACTGGTACAGTAACAGTAACTGGTGGTACAACAAACGACATCACTGGCTTGTCTAACACAACTGTAACTAGTGCAGACTTTGCAACAAAAGGCCGTGCAGCTACTGAAGAACAATTAAAAGCTGTAGGCGAACAAACATGGCAAATCACGGCAGATAAAGATGCTACTACATCTGGTGCTCAAACAGGTACTAAGAAAAATGCTAAAGTAGGTAAAGACGATAAAGTTCAATTGATTGCTGGTGAAAACCTTACAGTAAACCAAAACGAACGAGACTTCACATACTCCTTGAATAAAGACCTTGTGAAGATGAACTCTGCAACCTTTGAAGCCACAGGTGGTAGAACTACTGTTATTAAAGGCGATAGCATCGTTCAAACTGATGGCACAAAAGTGAATACATCTACAGCAGGTGGTAGTACCGTTGCAGATGGTACTAAGTCCACAGAAACTACAGCAGATGGTCAAGTCATTAAAGATGGTGCTAAGTCTAACAAGTCCACTGTAGATAGTAATGTTATTGATGATGGTAATGGTAATGTAAATACATCCAATGCTACATCTAACACAATTACAGATGGTACAAATACAAGTACAGTTACTGCTGGTAAAGCACAAATTGGTACAGTAGGTATCGACGGTGTAGCAAGCAAGATTACTACAGGTGGTGCTAATGCTGTTGTGATTAATGGTGCAGATGGCACAGTTAAGACTGGGACAGTAACGGTAATTGGTGGTACTACAAACGATATTACTGGTTTGTCTAATACCACCGTAACCGCAGCAGACTTTGCAACGAAAGGCCGTGCGGCTACAGAAGAACAATTAAAAGCTGTAGGCGAACAAACATGGCAAATCACTGCAGATAAAGATGCTACTACATCTGGTGTTCAAACAGGTACTAAGAAAGATGCCAAGGTAGGTAAAGACGATAAAGTTCAATTGATCGCTGGTGAAAACCTCACAGTGAACCAAAATGAACGAGACTTCACATACTCCTTGAATAAAGATCTTGTGAAGATGAATTCTGCAACCTTTGAAGCAACAGGCGGTAAAACAACTGTTATCAAAGGCGATAGCATTGTTCAAACAGATGGAACAAAAGTGAATACATCTACTGCAGCGGGTAATACTGTAGTCGATGGTGCTAAATCTACAGCCACTACAGCTGATGGGACAACTGTAACTACTGCTAACGGAAATACTAATTACGCAGCAGATGGTGTACGTATCAATACAACTGGTAAGACTCCTGTATCGTTAACGGATGCCGGCTTAGATAATGGCAATAATGTAATTAAAAATGTTGCCAGTGGTCATGTGAATAATGATGCTACAGATAATACAAATGCAGCTAACATTGCAGATGTGAAAAAAGCAACAACTACAGTGACTGCAAATGCCGGTGAAGCAGCTAATGCAACGACAGGTAATGTAACATTAACATCTACTACAGCGGCAGATGGTCATACTATTTATGATGTAAAACTCAACGATAAAGTAACGTTGGGCTCTGGTGCTAATGCGGTAATGATTGATGGTACAGTAGGCAAGGCAACTTTTGGCTCTTCCGTTGTGGATGGCGTAAACAACACATTTACTACTGGTGGCGCTAATGCTGTTAAGTTAGATGGTGCAGCCGGTACAATTAAGACTGGTACAGTAACAGTAACTGGTGGTACTACAAACGATATCACTGGTTTGTCTAACACAACCGTAACCGCAGCAGACTTTGCAACGAAAGGCCGTGCGGCTACAGAAGAACAATTAAAAGCTGTAGGAGAACAAACATGGCAAATCACGGCAGATAAAGATGCTACTACATCTGGTGCTCAAACAGGCACTAAGAAGGATGCTAAGGTAGGTAAAAATGACAAAGTTCAATTGATTGCTGGCGAAAACATGACAGTAAACCAAAATGAACGAGACTTTACATTCACTCTTAACAAAGATCTTGTGAAGATGAATTCTGCAACCTTTGAAGCAACAGGCGGTAAAACAACTGTTATTAAAGGCGATAGCATTGTTCAAACCGATGGCACAAAAGTGAATACATCTACAGCAGGTGGTAATACAGTTGCAGATGGTACTAAGTCCACAGAAACTACAGCAGATGGTCAAGTGATTAAAGACGGTACTAAAACAAATACATCCACTGTTGATGAAAACACATTAGTTGATGGTGCTAAATCTAATAAAGCTACTGTAGATAGTAATGTTGTTGATGATGGTAATGGTAATGTAAATACATCCAATGCTACATCTAATACAATTACAGATGGTACAAATAGAAGTACAATCACAGCTGGTAAAGCTACAATTGGTTCCTCTGTTATTGATGGTGTAAATAACACATTCACTACTGGTGGCGCAAATGCTGTTAAGTTAGATGGTACAGCCGGCACAATCAAGACTGGTACAGTAACAGTAACTGGTGGTACAACAAACGACATCACTGGCTTGTCTAACACAACTGTAACTAGTGCAGACTTTGCAACAAAAGGCCGTGCAGCTACTGAAGAACAATTAAAAGCTGTAGGCGAACAAACATGGCAAATCACGGCAGATAAAGATGCTACTACATCTGGTGCTCAAACAGGTACTAAGAAAAATGCTAAAGTAGGTAAAGACGATAAAGTTCAATTGATTGCTGGTGAAAACATGACAGTAAACCAAAATGAACGAGACTTTACATTCACCCTTAACAAAGATCTTGTGAAGATGAATTCTGCAACCTTTGAAGCAACAGGCGGTAAAACAACTGTTATCAAAGGCGATAGCATCGTTCAAACTGATGGTACTAAGACTAATACTGCTACAGCGTCTGGTAACACCGTAGCAGATGGTACTAAATCCACAGAAACTACTGCTGTTGGTCAAGTGATTAAAGACGGTGCTAAGACTAATACATCTACTGTTGATGAAAATACAATTGTAGATGGTACTAAGTCTAATAAATCCACTGTGGATGGTAATACTATTACAGATGGTACAAATACTACCGCAACAACTTCTAGCTCTGTAACGGTTAAAGATAACGCTGGTAACAGCACAGTTATCACAAAAGATAATATTACAACTGGTGTAGGTGCTAACAAAGTTACCCTTGATGGTACAGCAGGTAAGGCAACTATTGGTTCTTCCATTGTGGATGGCGTAAACAACACATTCACTACTGGTGGCGCTAATGCTGTTAAGTTAGATGGTGCAGCCGGCACAATTAAGACTGGTACAGTAACAGTAACTGGTGGTACAACAAACGACATCACTGGCTTGTCTAACACAACTGTAACTAGTGCAGACTTTGCAACAAAAGGCCGTGCAGCTACTGAAGAACAATTAAAAGCTGTAGGCGAACAAACATGGCAAATCACGGCAGATAAAGATGCTACTACATCTGGTGCTCAAACAGGTACTAAGAAAAATGCTAAAGTAGGTAAAGACGATAAAGTTCAATTGATTGCTGGTGAAAACATGACAGTAAACCAAAATGAACGAGACTTTACATTCACCCTTAACAAAGATCTTGTGAAGATGAATTCTGCAACCTTTGAAGCAACAGGCGGTAAAACTACTGTTATTAAAGGCGATAGCATCGTTCAAACCGATGGCACAAAAGTGAATACATCTACTGCAGGTGGTAATACAGTTGCAGATGGTACAAATACTACAGCAACAACATCTAGCTCTGTAACGGTTAAAGATAATGCTGGTAACAGTACAGTTATTACAAAAGACAACATTACAACTGGTGTTGGTGGTAACAAAATCACTCTTGATGGTACAGCTGGTAAAGCTACAGTTGGTTACTCTGTTGTTGATGGTGTAAATAACACATTCACTACTGGTGGCACTAATGCTGTTAAGTTAGATGGTGCAGCCGGCACAATTAAGACTGGTACAGTAACAGTAACTGGTGGTACTACAAACGACATCACTGGTTTGTCTAATACAACCGTAACCGCAGCAGACTTTGCAACAAAAGGCCGTGCCGCTACAGAAGAACAATTAAAAGCTGTAGGGGAACAAACATGGCAAATCACGGCAGATAAAGATGCTACTACGTCTGGTGCTCAAACAGGTACTAAGAAGGATGCTAAGGTAGGTAAAGATGATAAAGTTCAATTGATTGCTGGTGAAAACATGACAGTAAACCAAAATGAACGAGACTTTACATTCACTCTTAACAAAGATCTTGTGAAGATGAACTCTGCCACATTCCTTGGTACAGGCAGTAATACAACAGTCATTACTGGTAACAGTATTACACAAACTGCAGGTACTCAAACGAATACATCTACGGCAGGTGGTAATACTGTAGCAGATGGTACTAAGTCCACAGAAACTACAGCAGCTGGTCAAGTGATTAAAGATGGTGCTAAATCCAATAAATCTACTGTAGATAGTAATGTTATCGATGATGGTAATGGTAATAAGAATACATCCAATGCAACATCGAATACCATTACAGACGGCACGAATACATCTACTATAACTGCTGGTAAAGCCAACATTGGAAACATTGCTGTTGATGGTGTGAATAATAAGATTACTGTGGGTACTGGTGCAAATCCTGTTACATTAGATGGTGCTAATGGTCATTTGGATGGTTTAACTAATACAACATGGGTTCCAGGTGTAACAAAAGCTACTACTGGCCGTGCTGCTACAGAAGATCAATTGCAACAAGTGTCTGATGCAGTAGGCGCTGGTTGGAAGGTGAATACTGGTACTGTTGCTGGTTCTAGCGGTGTATCTAATGGTGCTGCTTCAACTAAGGTATCCAGTGGTGAAGAAGTAAAACTTCAAGCTGGGGATAATCTTGTTATTGACCAAAATGGTAAAACAGTATCGTACTCTTTGAATAAAGACCTTACTAAGATGAATTCTGCAACCTTTGAAGCAACAGGCGGTAAAACAACTGTTATCAAAGGTGATAGCATCGTTCAAACAGATGGTGGTAAAACAAATACATCTAATGCAGCGGGTAACACTGTTGTAGATGGCAATAAATCCACTTCTACAACTGCAGCAGGTACTACTATCACTGATGCTGCTAAGACGAACACATCCACAGCTGATAAGAATGTGATTAATGATGGTGCTGGTAATACCAATACTGCAACAGCAACTAGCAACAATTTGGCAGATAATGCAGGTAATACTAATGTATCCAATGCAACTAGTAATACATTGAAAAATGCAGCTGGTGATGAAACTAAGTCTGATGCTAAGGGAGTAACTGTTAAAGATGCTGCTGGCAACAATGCAACTTTCACTAAAGATGGCATAACGATTACAAAAACTGGTAAAGATACTGTTTCCTTGACTAGCAATGGCCTCGATAATGGCAAGAATAAGATTGTGAATGTTGCGGCTGGTGTGGCGAATACAGATGCAGTTAATGTTGGTCAGTTGAAAGAGTATGCTGCTAAGTCCACTACTGAATTGACTGCTAATAATGGTGAAACTGCAGGTAGTACGAAGGGCAATATTGTATTAACTAAGACAACTGCTGCCGATGGTCATACAATTTATGACAATAAGTTGAATGATAAGATTACATTAGGGACAGATCCAACTAAGGCGGTTACAGTAGATGGTACTACTGGCACGGTAACAGGCTTAACTAATAAAACTTGGACACCAGGTTCTATCGTTTCTGGCCGTGCAGCTACAGAGGATCAATTGAAAGATGCCGTAGCTGATTCTGGTTGGAAGGCTGCTGTTGATAAAGAGGGATCTGGTCAAAGCACTGTTGTAGGTACAAGCCCTGAAAAAATTAAGGCTGAAGAAACCGTTACTTTCAAAGCAGGCAATAACATGATGGTTACTCAAACTGGTAAATCTATCAGTTATGCAGTCAACCCTGAGCTTACAAATATGACGTCTGCTACATTTAAGGATGCGGCTGGCAATACAACGGTAACAAATGGCAATGGTATTACCATTACGCCTGGTAGTGCGAACCCTACAAATCCACATGCAGGTCCTGTATCCTTAACGAAGGATGGCCTCAATAATGGTAATAATCAAATTAAAGGGGTTGCACCAGGTACAGATCCAACAGATGCAGTGAATGTATCTCAATTAAATGCGTCCAATGCAAATACTAGCCAAGCTATCAATCAAATAGCAGGTGAAGTACAACATGTTGGTGCTCATGCGGCGGCAATGGCAGCATTGAAACCTATTCAATACGATCCATTGGAACCAACACAAGTCATGGCCGGTGTAGGCAACTATCGCGGTGAAACTGCGGCAGCCCTTGGCCTTGCGCATTACACAAATGAAAACACTATGTTCAACGTAGGCGTTTCCGTTGGTGGTAACCATAATATGGTTAATGCTGGTGTAACTCATAAATTTGGTTACAGCCCAGAAAAGAAAAATATTCCAGATCGTTACAAAGCAGGCCCTATTAGCTCTGTGTATGTAATGCAAGATGAAGTCTCTAGCCTTAAAAAGGAAAATGCGGAACAAAAATATGTTATCGCGGACCAAGCAGCTCGTCTTACTACGTTAGAAGCTGAGAACGAACAACAACGTCGTGAATTGGCAGAAACGAAGAAGGGCTTAGATGATTTGAAAGCAGCGGTAGATAAATTGTTAGCATCCAAAGGCTAAGTAATATATGATTGATAATAAAAATCAATTTGTAAAGATATAATAATCTTGGAATAAAATAAAGAATCCTCTTAACTACGATACTTATACCCTGATAGGTATAAAACGTATGCAAGGGGGTTCTTTGCGTTTTTGATATAAGTTATTATTTAAAATGTATGACATATGAATGACTTCTCATATGTTATATGATATAATACGGTAATATTATGGGAAGTTTAATGTAATCTCTTGAGGTTTATTATGAGGAGTCATTATGTTAACATCATTACAACGCTGGTTCTCAGTAGATACCATATTACCGATGAAGGATCGACTGGGGCCGGTAGATACTACAAAAAACTTATATAATAAATACTTAAAAATTGCTTGGCCCGCGACCTTGCAAGGACTCATGATGCAGTTGATGACTGCCATTGATTTGGCTATGGTAGGCTCCTTGGGTGCCTCTGCACTGGCTTCTGTAGGTATCATGGGACAACCAGAAATGGTTATGCTCGTCATTTGCCGGGCCTTATCGATTGCAGTCACCGCAATTATTGCGCGCCGTCATGGTGAAGGTGATGTAGATGGCATGAATGCAGTGCTCAAGCAATCCATACTACTGAACTTTTTAATCTACATTCCATTGCTCGCTATGTGCTTATTTAATCTAGAGCATATTTTGCGATTTACAGGGGCAGAGGATGGCTATATTGAAACCGCTGTTTGGTATGGTCGGTTCATTGTCATAAGCCTTGTATTTCAGTCCTTTAGCCAAATCGTAGGAGGTGCCCTCATCGGATATGGCAATACAAAGGTTATCTTTAAATCCAATGTGGTGGGGAATATCTTAAATACGATTATGAATTTCTTCTTAATCTATGGTGTTGCCTTTTTCCCAGAATTTGGTGTCATGGGGGCCGGTATTTCGACGCTCATCAGTAGTGCCGTTATCGCAGCATTGCTGTTGCGGGCTATTTCGCAACATACCAAGACTGGTCTAACCTTATTGCATCCGTCAAAATGGCGCTTTGAGCGTTCCGTACTTCATACGATATTCCACGTAGGAGGTAGCTCTTTAGGGGAGCAGTTCTTTGAACGTTTTGGTATGTATACATATACCATGATTGTGGCATCCCTTGGTGCCGTACCGTTGGCTGCACATTATGTGTGTATGAACTTGATGGATATATTCTATTACTTCGCCATGGGCCTCGGCTTCGCCGGTGCTTCTCATACGGGGCAAAACTTAGGACATAAACGGCCGGATTTAGCGAAGGCTTTTGGTCGTATCGGTGCTCGCATGGGTTTATTTGTGGGGGTCGTTAGTGGTCTCATTTTTATTAGTGCCGGTCATTTGCTGGTACAAGCCTATACACGTGAAAGCGAGGTTGTCACATTAGCTACGGCATTGATGGGCATTATGGCTATCGCTGCCTTTCCTCAAGCACTACAACAGGTCTTTGCAGGCGTGTTGAAAGGTGCAGGTGATACCTTCTATATCATGAAGTATTCATTAATTAGTGTTGCTGTTATTCGCCCAATCATTACCTATGTACTATGTATTACATTGGGCCTTGGTCTATATGGGGCATGGATTTCTCTATGCTTAGATCAATCGTTACGGCTTGTTTGCGCCTACATACGTTTTATAGGTGGTTCATGGCAGCATAAGGTGGTATAGGTATATTGAAACTTTTAAAATAGTTTATGAAAGTTTTATGAAAAACTTCTTGCCTAGTAATTAAGAATGGTATACAATACAGATGTGGAATAAATGACACGTTGGGGAACGTGTTATTTGTAAAAATCATCAATTTCACGTATATATGTAAGGGATATATATATATGAATATAAAGAGGCATCGGCCAGTAATGGTCGATGCCTCTTTTATATGTGTGCGCACATGACTAAGCCCCCAGATAAACAGGGGGCTTGTAGTATGTTTATGAGATTAATTATAGATTATTACATTCTAGCCATGCGGCCATAGCTTTTTTGCCTGCTGTTGGTAGGGACTCGGAGAATACTCGTGCATCTTTGCGGATTCTAGGAATATCAATGCCCGCATTACATAGCTCTGCACAGTGGCCTACAAGCCAGCTTTCAATAATGGTCGGATCTGCCTCTAGGTGAAATTGCAATCCTAAAATATGATTGCCAATCGAAAAGGCTTGATTAGGACAGAAATCTGTTTCAGCAAGGCGAACGGAGCCTTCTGGAATGTCAAATTCATCGCCATGCCAGTGTAGAACAGGCGTATTGCCTAAGAGGGCTAGTGGTGTATGGTGCCCTTCAGCAGTAAAACGCAATGGTCCAAAGCCGATTTCCTTCTTACCATGGCTCATAGGGCCCACATGGCCGCCCATAATGCGGGAAATAAGTTGCGCCCCAAGACAGATGCCGAGTAATGGTTTTTTACTATCGAGGCGGTCCTTAATAAACTTGATTTCATCGATCAAAAAAGGATAGATTTCTTCGTCGTATGCGCCAATAGGGGCCCCACAAACGATGACAAGATCTGCCTTAGTTGCATCGTATTGATTAAAGTCAGCAAGGGGGGCCTCAATATATTCTAAGGTAAAGCCGCGTTCTATTAATAAAGGTTCTAAAATACCGGCGTTTTCAAAGTGGATATGACGTACTACATAGGCTGTTTTACTCATGGTTCCTCCTTATAACTACGTACAACTATTCTATTGCTAGTATATCATATTCTATGTTAGCTTGTCCGAACGCCGTGTACAAGATGTTGCACAATACTTGGTAAATAATGGTGTAGATGCTAACCGTTTGATCGGTATCGCTAATGGTGATGCAAAACCTGTTGCTACTAATGCAACTGCAAACGGCAAAGCTGAAAACCGTCGTGTAGACGTTTTCATTCACCGCTAATTTGAGCTTTCTCAATTTAATCTAAGCCCATACAAGTCCATCTTTTCGTCTCTCTATATATTTTGAGTGCGATAAGATGGACTTTTGTGTTATACTAAATCTATTAGAAATACTACTGTACATATGTAATCTGATCGTTGTCATATAGCTTTCATTTACATTGTGTACAATACTTACCATGTGTTTAGTAAAAGTGAGTTATTAGTATGGAAAAATTTAAATATTATAAGGAGCTTATCGGCGCGATTATCCTTGCAGGACTCATGATATTGGTGGCCTTGCGCATTAGCGATATAGCATCGGGCATCGATGCATTGATAACGGCCTTTGTACCGCTTATCGTAGGTGCCTGCATGGCCTTTGTCCTCGATATTCTCGTCGTCCGCTATGAACGTTGGTTATGGCCGCGTATCAAATCGGGGTGGCGGTATAAGATTCGTCGTCCGTTGAGCATTATCCTATCCTTTGTGACGATTAGTCTCATTGTGTACTTTATTGCCCGTATGGCTGTGCCGCAGTTAGTGCATTCTATTACACTTATCGTGTCCGCAGCACCACAGCTATATCTAGACTTTCAACAATGGATTTATCATTTAAGTAATACCGTTCCATTGGCCTCGAACCCTACGGTATTAAATACCTTGAATGGTGAAAGTATAGTTAACTATACGCGTGAATGGGGGACCAAGGGTGGCACCTATGTGGTGAATACGATGGGCACGATTCTTTCGTGGACCGTAAATATTGCATTAGGTCTTATCTTTGCCATTTACATGCTACTCGATAAGGAACGCCTCATGTCGCAAGGTAAGCGTATTTTGAAAGCCTATGCATCTGATACGTGGGTGAATCGTGTAACCTATGTGGCCAAGGTTGCTGTTCAAACATTTAGTAGTTTCTTTGTAGGACAGTTTATCGATGCCTTGATTTTAGGTATCATGGTGGGCGTTACATTATGGATTTGTAATATTTCCTATGCTACGACCATTGCCTGTGTTATTGGTCTCACTGGTTTAATTCCATTAGTGGGTATATATGTAGGCGGCTTGATGGGGGCAGTTATATTGCTTACCATTAGCCCTATGGATGCGTTGATTTATGTCATCATTCTAGAAGTTTTACATCAAATTGAAAGCAATGTAATCTACCCAAAAATCGTAGGTAATTCTGTAGGGTTACCTGGCTTATGGGTCTTTGCCGCTGTTATCATAGGCGGTAGTTTGATGGGCGTTACAGGCATGATTATAGGCGTGCCATTAGTAGCCACTTGCTATAAATTACTGATGACTGACGTTGAAGAACGTTTAGCCTCTAATGAAGGCTTATAGCATTTATTAGCTGTAATATAAATAAAAATACAAGTTTGTAGAATCCGATTACTATTGGGAGGATTATAATGAATAAAAAATTACTATCTTTGGTTATGACTGGCGTGTTGGCCGTTGGTGTTTTTTCAGTAGCCACACCGTATGAAGCACAAGCGCGTAAGACTAAACCAGAAACAAGCACAGATATTACAATTAAACGTGCACCTGGTCAATCTGTGGTTATGACAATGAGCGAAATTGGTACGATTTTCCAAAATCGTTTCCCTAATGCAGCATTGCACTCTGTAGAATTGAACTCCAATGATTTGGCCTATGCTTACAAAGTAACTGGATATAGCAAATATCACGAATACAAAATGAAGATTGATATCATCACTGGTAATCAATCCGATATGAGCGAAGGTGGCAAACCTAAACGCGTTATTGGTGAAATCTTCAACAAAGATAAAGTTATCGAACCATCTCAAGCAGAAGCAGCTGCTAAAGCGCAATTAGGTGCAGATGCTGTTATGAAGGGCTGGAAGGTTGAAGCTCACAATGGTAAAGTTAATTACTATGTAACAATGCATCAAAATGGTAAGAAAACAGTAGTGACTGTTGATGGTAATACAGGTGCTTACATTGAACAAAGTAAAGCAACAAAATTACCTCCAGAACCAGATCAAGGTTTTGACAAACGCCGTACGAACCTCGTATGGGGCCATGATATCGTTATGGATAAAAAATAATATAAAAAATAGGGAGTCAATATCTAATGATGTTGACTCCCTATTTCATTTGTTAGGTACAATCGATTACCAACGGTTTTCGTAGTACGCTTGTGTCCACATAATAACCTCGATAAGAGATGGATGTGGGCTCATTGTTTCACCTACGGTGATCACGGATCTAGGATCCATGTTGCGCATAATACCTTTTTTACGCAATAGTTTTGTACGCTCTGATGCGATTTCTTCATTGATAGCTGTCAATGGGGTTACACCGCTGTTCATAAGGTTAACGTATGGTTGGAATAGGATAGAGGCTTGTGGTCCGATTACGTGAATACCAAGGATATGGTTTGTATCTTTGTCGACCACGATTTTTACAAAGCCATCGTTTACATCACCAGGATCAATGCCCATAGCATAGCCTTTGGCAGTAGAGGAATAGAAGTTTTTGCCTACACCTACATTGTAACCAGCCTTAATTGCTTCTGCTTCGGTAAGACCTACGCTACCGATTTCAGGATAGGAGAAGGTAACTTTTGGCAACACGTCGTAGCGGGCCCAACGGAAATCTGCTTCATTTTTGGCAAAGTAAAGATTATGTGCAATGATATCCGCTTCGTAGTTTGCGCGATGACGGAATGCAGGTTCGCCGTTCACATCGCCTAACGCATAGATGCCATCCACAGATGTTTCGAGGAACTCGTTTGTTTTGATCCAGCCCTTTGGCCATGTTTCAATACCTGTATTTTCAAGGTGTAACTCTTCGGTAGCAGGGCGGATGCCAGCGGCTACGAGGATTTCTTCTACCTTAGTTTCTGTGATTTCACCTGTTGTACGATCTTTTGTAACGACGACTTTTAAGCCATCTTCTTGGCGAACCTCTACGGTATCTTGATTTAGAATTACGTTAATACCACGTTCTCTATAATTGTTAAGGAGATGCTCGGACATTTCCGCATCTTCCTTTGGTACTAGGCGTACATTATGCTGAATAATTGTTACATCGGTACTGGCAGAGTCAAGTACATGAGCGAACTCTACGCCGATAGGACCAGCGCCTAAGACGGCAAGGGATTTGTACGGTTGTTTAGGGAACTTGTCGCCAAATAAACTTTCACTAGAAAGGAAGCCTGCCTCTTTTAGACCAGGTACATTTGGAATATTACTGTAACCACCAGTACCTAGAATAATAGTTGGAGCTGTGATTTCTACGATGCCAGATCCATCGTTAAGGTGGATGTTCATCACCTTATCGGACACAAAGCTTGCAGCACCGCGATATACATCTACGTTGTCATACGCGTTATAGTAATCATAGATGCCTGCAGACTTGTCAATCATATGCCATGTACGTTTAGCTACAGTGGCCCAATCCATTGTTGCATCGCCAACATTGACGCCGATTTTGCCGAACTCTTTTACCTCTTGTACAGCATTCGCAGCTGTAACCATAACCTTCGTAGGAATACAACCACGAGTTAGGCATGTGCCACCGAATTTACCTTTTTCTATGATAGCTACTTTTTTACCTGTTTTTATAGCAGCGTCAGCAACGATGGTTGCACCACCTGTACCCACTACAATAATATCGTATTGTTTCATGTTGATTCCTTTCTATATATATCTAGTAATAGTTATTATTATTAAATATATTATACCCTATTATATTGAAAATAATCAATATAGAAAATATATTGTTTTTGTTATTAGTGAAAGTTGGCGCAAGGGTAAACTTTCACAAAAAGAAAAGACGATCTCATGGATCGTCTTATTCTATATGATGGTTTAATCCCAGTTTTCGTGATAGCCACGTTTTGCATAATCTGCAGTAGCAGTGAAGAGAATATCTGTACTGGAATTGAGTGCTGTTTCTGTGGAGTCTTGTAATACCCCGATGATGAAACCAACGCCTACTACTTGCATAGCCACATCGTTGGAGATACCGAATAGGGAACATGCCAACGGAATGAGAAGCAAGGAGCCGCCTGCTACGCCAGAAGCGCCGCAAGCGCCGATAGTAGCGATAACGGATAGAAGGATAGCTGTAGGTACATCCACGATGATGCCCAATGTATGAGCAGCAGCTAATGTCATAACAGTAATTGTGATTGCAGCACCACCCATGTTGATAGTCGCACCCAATGGAATGGATACGGAATACATATCAGGGTTAAGTTTCAAACGTTTAGCCAAGTCAAGATTGACAGGAATGTTGGCTGCGGAGCTACGTGTAAAGAACGCATAGATAGCAGATTCGCGCAAACATTTGAACACCAATGGATATGGGTTGCGGCGTAAGTAGATGAAGGATAAAAGTGGATTGATTACCAAGGCAACGAAAATCATGGAGCCTAAGAGTAATACGAGAAGTTGGAAGTAGCTGATAAGTGCTTCGATACCATTTGTTGCGATGGAATCAGCCACAAGACCCATGATACCAAGAGGTGCGAAGCGAATGATCCAACCTACTACAGTCGTAATTGCTTGAGAGATGGATTCCATTACTTCTTTTGTATTCATAGGTGCATGACGTAGAGCACCACCGATGATAAGAGCCCAGCCTAAAATGCCGATGTAGTTAGCGGACATTAATGCTTTTACAGGGTTATCAACGATATTCTTGAGTAAAGTTTTCATGACTTCCGCAATGCCTTGTGGAGGCGCTGCATCAGCGGCACTAGCTGCTAGATGTAATGTAGTTGGGAAGAACCAGCTCACGAGTACGGCAAGTGCAGCAGAAAGGAACGTACCTAATAGATAGAGCGTAATTACGGAGCCCATACCTGTTTTTTGTCCGGAGCGATGTTTACTAATCGCCGCGATGACTAAGAAGAATACAAGGATTGGTGCAATACCTTTGAGGGCACCAACAAATAATACCCCTAATAGCGATAATTCGTTTGCAATATCAGGGACATAGAGAGCCGTCAAAATACCGATAATCATACCGATGATGATTTGTTGGATGAGGCTGACTCTATTAATGGATTTCATAAATCGATTCATAATAGACTCCAATACTTAATTAGACTACATAAAACAATGAATTCTGTCGTTTATCGAAGAGAAACAATAAATCCTCATAGAAAAGACATATGTCATTATATAACGAACATTGTTATAATTCAATAGATAAATACTAATTATATGATGCATTTTTTTCTATGTGAACATTTTGTAATTCTTTGTATATATAGTATATATATTAGAATTCGTCTAAGTTCTAGAATGTCATCGTTGGTTATGGTATACTGTCAACATGTGATATTCTTGATTATGAAAGTGGGTACCATGAATACTAAAGAATTTAACACGTATGAAGACAAAGAACAATTTGTGCAAGGTGTATTTTCTAATATTGCCAAACATTATGATTTGATGAATACATTGCTCAGCTTTGGGCAAGACTATTTCTGGCGTAAGTTCGCCGTTAAAGAAATGAATATTGGACCTTATCAACATGTGCTGGACGTAGCTTGTGGTACTTGTGTGTTTACGAAAGAAGCATTACGCCAAGAGCCGACTTTGACAGTAGAAGCATTAGACTTTAATGCAGAAATGTTAGAGCAAGGTCGTGAGCGTATGGCTCACGCGGATCTGTTAGACCAAGTGAACTTGGTCCAAGGTGATGCTATGGCATTGCCTTATGCGGACAATACATTTGATGCGGCTATGAGTGGCTTTGCAATGCGTAATGTACCTGATATTAAACAAGTGCTATCCGAAATGCAACGCGTTGTAAAACCAGGCGGCAAGGTGGTAGTCTTGGAATTGGCTAAGCCAAGTGCATTTGGGTTTAAGCAATTATATAATTTCTACTTCTCCTATATATTACCTATTATAGGCAAATTAAGTAAGGATAATTCTTCCTATGCCTGGTTGCCTGAATCCTTGCGTCGCTATCCTCATCAAAGCGAGATTTTAGAAATCTGGAAATCTCTAGGTTATGAAAATGCTACCTATACTGAATTAACTGGTGGCATTGTGGCGGTTCACGAAGGTGTTGTGCCAGAATCCACTACAAAATAATACAAAAATAAAGACCGTATAACATAGTTAGTATCGTATGTTATACGGTCTTTTGTTATGTTTTTGTTTGAAAGTGATTGATTATAGGCCATAGTCGATTATGTTGCCAAAACGTAATGGACATAGCATGTAACTAACAATCTATAAACAATAGTTGTTATTGTAGATAGTATACAATATCTGCATCTTGAGATACGATTAACGATCCTTTTTCAACAGGTGTAGAAGTGCTAAGATTTGCAGCAAGGACTTTGGCACTGCGATAATAGCCTTGGTCGAATGTACTTGTTTCTGTGTTGCTAATGTTTACAGTTTTTACAGGACCTAAGGTGCGGCCTAGAGCAGCAGCAATTACCTCAGCCTTGTGTTGGCCGTTTTGAATGGCTTCTGTAGTTAAAGAATCGGATAGTTGTTGAGATGTGTCGTTTTGGAATGAAAGGCTGTTTATGTCATTTGCACCAGCATTGACAGCTGCGTCTACGACCTTACCTACACTATCCAAGTTGTTGATTTTAACTGTTACAAGGTTAGATACTCTGTATCCTGTATTAACGCGTTTGCCTTCTTGGTAATCATTAGTAGGATTGATTGAAATATTGGACGTGTAAATGTCTTTTTTTGCAACATTTAAATTTGAAAGTCTGCTAATAAGGTCGCTCATGATGCGATCATTATTTGACTTAGCGGCGTTGATATTTGTGTTTTCACTTGTAATGCCTAGTGTGAGTATTGCATAGGTAGGCGCCACAGAGCGGGAAGCCTGACCAGTGACATGGATCTCAGATGTATCAAAAGATCCTTGTGGTGCTGCAAAGCTTGCCGTAGCCACAGAAGCACAAATAGCAGCCAAAGCAACTGTTTTGGTAAATAACCGTTTTGAGAATTTCATATATCTCTCCTTATATAGTATTAAAAGAAAGGGGGGAGAACTACCCCCTGAGATATGACATGTATATCTTTGTAAGTATAGTATTAATAGAAGGAGCAGCTAGCTCACTCTAAGTATAGTACTAATAGAAGGTACGGAGAGCCCACTCATTGAAACATAACATGTATATCATCTTAAGTTAAGTATATTGTACAAAATAGATTGCGTAAAATCAATATATTTTATTGGAAAATGAGTCAAAAGTGAAATTTTGCAAAAATGAGAATTAGGGGTTGCGTAGGTATGTGGTTTGTACTATAATAACCATACAGTCGTTGAAGCGACTGTTTCTTAATGAGGAAACACTAGAAACTATCTAGATTCTTTGTTAGTTATTTTGGAATTTTATGTAAATCCCTCACATAGAGGTAATTACATAATTCTAAAAAAGATTATAAAAAGTGCTTGACACTAAATGGTCAACATGTTATTATAATCTAGTCGCCAGTTGGTGAAACACTTCAAACGAAAGTGCTTCGGAGCTAGATAATATCTGGTCTAACTGGTACAGATCTTTGAAAACTGAACAATGATAGGTAATCAATCATATGATTGAACATATGCCAGAGTGCGGGTTTTGACAT
>OIFX01000250.1_pt1 | contig 30542 bp, 46 predicted proteins | sample 1582151 | NCBI WGS metagenome assembly OIFX01 (sample SAMN07501068, study PRJEB24779) | human gut metagenome
GCATCTCCACGTGCGGAGCCATCGACGCCTGCGCAACCTGCTCAATAGTCGGCACATCACCGTCAATATCTTTACTGACGGAATTAACCGCCGACTGGAGAGCAGACCACGTGTCCGTGTCAAAAGCGTCCTGAGCAAGCCCAAGGAACCACAGGCGTGGAGACGCATAAAACTCGGCATTTCCCTCCATGCGCATCACCGTGCGGAAGCCGATATCAGTAGCAGCCATGACAGGGCGGGAAATCCGCGAATGCCCAAACGGGCGCTGCAACTGCTTATCGTGAACCATCGCAACGGCAGCAGGCTCATCCAGCCCAGTCGGCAGCCCAGTAACCGACCACCCCGTCTTCGTTTTCTCGCAGTCGTACGTCACGCCGGGCAGCCACGCGCAAAACCGCGTCACGTCCCCGCGCTCAGTGGTCGACATGATCGTCAGTGCTGCCGCCAACCGATGATTCGCATAATCCCAAATGCCAGCAGACCATTCAGCAGACGCCGGCCTGATCACCGGCTGCCCATTCTCATCCACCGAGATCGTCAGGAACGAGCAGGAGTGAATGTAGGCGGACACAATAGCCTCAGCCACCACCTGGTCGAGACTATTGCGGTTAAAGATCTCCCAAACACCCAGCTCGTCCCGACTGCCCGTGTTGAACCCCTGAAATGATGACAAGTCAGACAAACTGCGCACGGCAAGTTCAGGCCAGCCGATCATTGCCGACGCCTGCGCAGAAATACGATTCGGAATACCAATACCGAAATCTTTCAGCCGGTTCTTAGCAGCGTAGTATTCCGAGCGCAAAAGATTGCGAGGATACTTCGCGCTCCACACCCTGGCGAGCTGACGAATCACACCCATGTGCGACGCTGGTACACCACGAAGCGGAGGGACACGCAAGCCGTTAACGGAGGCGTAGCCGGTCGACAATTCACTACTAATAACGCTCATCTGATCCCCACTTTCTGCACTCGCCTCGGATCCCGCCGCGTCACAAACGCACCATGAAGAGCAAGAGTGCACGCCACCATCGGGCTGATATCCACATCTGCCCCCTTACGGTTCCACCCAAACGCGCCAGCCTGACCAATCGCACGCTTCGTCAAATTCTCAACAGCAATCCCCATCTGAGGCTGATCCGCGTCAGGCAAATGCGTCAACGACCGCGTATTCAACATGTCCACCACACGCCCACACGCACGCCCCATATCCTTCACATCAGTGACAGTCACCTTCACATGCGCATCCTGCAAATCCGGCAGCAGCGCCATAGCAGGCGACTGCGCATCAACCACCACAGCGCCAGCTTTCGGCCACCGCTCAGCAACCCAATCAACCGCCCACCGCAAACCACACGTATCAACAGGCCGATACTCAGCCAGCTCAATATGCGCAGTCCCATCGTCATACTTCATGCACGCGCCAACAGCCACAGCAGACCTATCCGGCGGCATGTCAATCGCAAAACAGGCCACACCATCATCAGACGGCCTCTCGGCAACCTCACCCGACGCCCACTGGGCAGCAGAAATCGCGCGCAACCCCGCCGACTCATCCCAAATCCCCAACGCCTCACGCATAAACGAATCAGCAGCAAGCTGACGACGCAACCGCGCAATCGACGACACCGGAGTGCGATGCGGAAAACTCGGATTAGCAGCCTCCCAATTCGCCTGATCATCAGGATCACACCCACGCTGCGCACCAAACTCCACCCACAACGTGTCCCGATCATGCCGCTTAACCGCGTCAAGCCTCTTCTGCTCAAACACCTCGCCCGGATCCACACCAGGACGCGGAGGCGTCCCCATGTAAATCACCAAGCCAATCTTCGACACCGCAGTCGCAGGCAGCATGTCATCCAACGCGCGCTCAGTCAGAATCTGAGCCTCGTCATACACCTCAATGTCCACCTCAGCGAACCCGCGGCCAAACCCCTGCTCGCGCGCACCAAACAACACGCGCGAACCATTCACAAACTCAATAGCTTCCTGACCATTCGCACGCCTAATCGACGCGACAAACCGGCGCAACTGCGGCCTATTCACAATGCCCTGCATCGACTTAAACGTCTCACCAGACGTCTTCGAGCGGTGAGCAGTCCACAACACCGTCACACTCGACCGCATGATGCACATGAACACGACAAGCATGCCAATCATGTACGTCTTACCGGCCTGACGTGGAATCGACAAGCCCGCACCACCCACAGCGCACGCATACGACCCATCAGAGCGCCTACCAAGAATCAGCGACCCAATCCCCGCCTGCCACGCATCAAAAAAGATCCCACACTTAGCAGCCTGCCGAGCAATCCTCGGAAAATCAGACGCAACAATCCCCTCAGGAATCTCCAAATGCTTAGCGAGCTGGGAAAGCTTCAATTTAGATCTGTCCAAGATCAAAAGCCTCCTCGCTCACCTCCTCAGACTCGCCCAAGCCCGAAGCATCATCAAACACGCTGCCACCAGTACGAGCCTCAAGCTCTTTGGCAATCTCAATCAACTGCTTAGAAATCGGGGCAAGAGTATTAGCAGGCGCTTCAGGCAACGCCATCTTCAACACCCCACGCGTAAACCGCAACGTATCCTCAACCGTGTCATCCATCATGCGTTCAAATTCTTCACGCGTGATCGTCGCCGACACGTCCTTAGTCAGGTCCACTGTCACGTGCCCGCCCGGCTCTTTCCGAACACTGGAATCACGATCAACAGCAGTGCCGGAAGGCAGAGGGTTCTGCGCTTTCCGAGCGCGATACGCAGCCTGCCTACACGCGTCAGAACAATACTTCGCACGAACACCGGCATTCCGGTCAAGCTGCTTGCCACAATGCGCACACGCGCGTTTCATCATGTCCTCCTGTCACGCTCCCACCACTGGGTGTTACGGGGCTGGTGTTACGCAAGAGCACTGTGGGGAGATATTAGCCCTGCACCCGAGGTGGCCGGCTTGCCGTGGTGGGGGGTGTTCCCCCTGGTGTTGTGTGGTTTCGTGTGGCTGTGGTGGGGCGTGGCATGCCTTTTCTCGCGGTTGTCGTCGGTGTGGTCACCATGTGCTTGTTGTGAACGGTAGTGATGTTGGTCGTGCTGGTGGCTGGTGTGGGGCGCGTGCTTGTTGTAGTTTGTGTTGTGCCCACGCTAATGACTTGTTGGATTTGATGCGGTTGCAGTAGTTGTGGGCGAGGCGCGTGTTAGCAAATGTTTGTGGCCCGCCTTTGCTGATGGGGATTATTTCGTCGATGACGCCGCACCAGGGGTGTGGCCATGTGAGTGTTTTGTCGACAGGTTGTCCGCAGATGTGGCAGGTGTCGTAGGCTGCGAGGATTCGTGCTCTCAGTCGGTTTCTGCGCGTGCTGTTGGCTCGCCGTGGGTTTGGTTTGGCGGCCATTACGGTTGCCTTGCTGGGCTGGTGGTGAATGGGGAACCAGGCTTCTTTGCTGGTTTTTGGGCGCGCTTGACGCCTCTAGGCGTTACATTATCACGGGTCAGTGCCATTTGCGTAGCATGTGCCGGTTGATGTCCAAGAGCCGGTATGTGCTGACCGTGTTGTGTTGGCGGGCGATTTTGCCTCTGTGTGCGAGGACACGCAGGTGGCTGGCGGTGAGTGTTGGCCAGATGACGCGTGCCTGGCGCGCGGTGACCCACACCGTGGGGCTAACCGCGTCGGTGCGCATGTGTTGGCGGTGCGCTTCAGCCACCGTGTCGAGGTCAGGGTAGTAGGTTTCGCACATGTCGCATTCGCCTCCCGTGGTGATCCCTTTGCGGGTGGCTTGTGCGCGTATGGTGCCGCCGCATGGGCATTCTGCGAGCCTGTGGGTGCCGTGACCGGTGAGGGCGGCGACCCTGCGCCACAATGTGGCAATATCGTCGCTGAGACTGTCCCAGTCTGGGTGTTGGTCGTAAGCGTCTAGGGCGTGCTCGGTGAGCCAGTAGAACACGGACAAGTCACGCTTGGGACGCTCCTGTGTGTTGAGTGTGCCAGCCACGTTCACAGCCCAGTGCCACATCTCCGTGACAGCTCCCAGCGTGGTGTGCACACCGGCTACTCCTAGCGTGTCGTCGTCGATCGCCTGGTCTAAACCGAACGGGAGACTGTCCTGCGCGCCTCCTGACCTGCCCGACCTAGGGGAGTGGAGGCCAGTAGCCGTACTCCTGGTGATCTGGAGTAGCGGTGCCCACGTGTGGAGGTCGTGCAGTTGGTGTTGGGTGCGCCTGACTGGTTGGGGCGCGTGCCGCTGGATGAGGTATGTCATGCGTGAGTTCCTCCTACTGGTGTTCGGGCGTGTTGTGGGTTCGCTGTTTGGCTGCTGGTGGTGTTTGGTCTTATGCGTGGTGGGCGTGTGCTTCTACGTCGCGGGGTTGGAATCCTAGAGTGTTATCTTCTGGTTGGCGTTCTGTGGTGGCGTAGTTGCCGTCGATGATGGTGGGCGGTTCGACCGCCGTGGTGTTGTCTGGTGTTTTGTCGCGCGCAATGTTGATGGTAAGTCCAATTTTTATACGCATACTGTTACTGGCTTTCTTTGCTGCGGCGCTTAGGGGCGGGGGAGTGACTGGTGGTGACCGTTACCCCCGCCCGGCGTGTTAGTGGCGCTGTTTAGAATGGTGGCTCGTCCGGGAATGTGGGCTGTGACTGTTGTGCCCAGGGATCGCCGCTGGTGCCGCCCGCTGGCGCGTTGCGCGTGGCTTGCGCTCGCGGTTGCTGTGCTGGTTGTGGTGTGCCGCCTGTTGGCGCTTTCGTGACTTGTGCGCGCGCGTAGCGTAGTGAGGGGCCAACCTCGTCAACCTGTAGGGCGAGTTCGCTGCGTTGTTGTCCGTCGCGTGTTTCGTATGAGCGTAGTGAGATGCGGCCTGTGGCGATTACTCTCATGCCTTTGCGTAGTGTTTCTGCCGCGTTTTCTGCCGCGTCGCGCCATAGGCTGCACCTGTAGAATTGTGGGTCACCGTCCTCCCATTGTTGGGTTTGTTTGTTGTAGGTGCGTGGTGTGACTGCTATTGAGAAGTCTGCGACTGCCGCGCCGGATTGGGTGAATCGTAGTTCGGGGTCTTTGGTGAGGTTCCCGATGATGGTGATTACTGGTTCTCCACTCATTTGTTGTTCTCCTTTGTTTCAATGATTTTCGTGGGGTGGATGAAGTTGCGTTCTACCCGGTTCGTGTATTCGTCGAGTGCTTCGCGTAGGTTTTTGACGGCTGCTTCGACAGTCGCCATTTTCTGTAGCACGAGGTCGATCTGGTAGTTCACTTTTCGGCCTCCTCTGCCTGCCGGTACCCGATGAGGTTGATTATTTTTCCTGTTTCGTTTTCTGCTGCCCAGATGTCGGCAATCGCGTTCTTATATATCGTTTGCAGCTCCGCGTCGTCGCGTGGGATGTTGAGTGCGAGTATTTTCCGCGCTTCGACTAGATGCTTGTACGAGTTGCTGCTGGCATCTAAGTGTTTCTTCTCGTTGTCTCCGATCATTCGGTTTTCTCCTGTTCGTAGTTTTCGGTTTTTCCTGCGTGGATGACTGTCCACGGTGGGACGCCGGGGTATTTGTACTTGTCGATTTGTTCGGGGTCGGTGAAGTCCTCGTCTCCGTGTAGCCCGGCGAACCTGTGGGTGCATGTGTCCCACCCGTAGCTACCTTTCTGCCATACGTAGCCTTGCGGGTTGATGATGACTGTGCCGATTGGCGCTGTCTGGAAGTCCTCAGTGGTTTTGAGTGTGTCGCCTACGCGGGTTTGCTTGCGTGCGGGTGGCTGCGTGTAGAGAACGGTGCCGTCGTCGATGAGTTCGCCTAGCGTGACTGGTTGGCGCGTGGTGGTGTTCTCGAAGAAGATTCGTTCGCTTCCTGCTGTGGTGTATGCGCGGTATTTGGTTCCGTGCTGGTTCCACACCCAGTAGTTGCCGCACCTGTCTTGTGGAATGTCGAGGCTGTCCCACGTGGGTAGCGGGACACGTGTTTCCTCGCTGAAAAATAGCTCACTCATTTGTCCTGCCCTTTCCGTGATTTGGCTGTGAGGTTTCGGTATGCGTCGCGCACTTGTTCAGCGTCTATAAGCGCGTGGTGGCTGCTAGTGTCCAGTTTCGGGTCGGGTAGGCCGAGCACGTTAGCTATGGTCATGATGTCGTTGGTGTGCATGGGGATAGGTTCGGGAATGTCGATCATGCGCCCGTAGATTTGCGATAGCACCACGTGGTCGTATGCCCCGTAGTACGCCCACAGTTCGTTGTCCTCACTCGTGCCGCCGTAGCTGTCCATGAAGTGTCGTATCTCTTGCCCGATTTGCCATCGGGGTTTGAACGCATCGTCATTGCCTAGGTTGGGGATCACGTTTTCGCGTATCCACGCATCCTCGATGATTATTTCCCACTGCGTGTCCGCAATGACCGCGTAGTATCCCGCAATGCCTAGGTTGTTTGGCTCGTCTGAGACGATGCCTATGCTGATCGGGAAAATGTGCCCGTTTCTTTCTAGGAACTCTGTGTCATAGAAGAATTTCATTGGTCTAGTCCTTTTCGTTATCATTTGAGTGGCTGGATACTGAGCACGCAGTAGCCAGGCTGTAGGGCCTCGGGGAACTGGCTGGCGTTCAGTACGTGCGTGATCTCGTAGGTCGGCAGGTCGTAGGGCTTGATGAGCACGTTGCCGTCACTGTTGACCGGTTGGAAGATGATGGTGTCATCGGTCTGGTAGTCGCGGTCGTTGAATCGGAGTTCGCTGGTTTTCTGTCCTGCGTGGATCCGCTCGAACCATTTTTCTTCGATTTTGAGTATGTGTCGCATTGTTCCTGTAGTCCTTTCTGAGAGTGTTTTACGCCCTGTCCCTTACCGGGGTGCCGTCGCTGCCTGTTTGCCTGTCAGGCGGCGTGCTGGCCCTGTTAACGGCGATGTTTCGTTTAGCCGTCTCAATGAGGTTGCGTATTTGTGTGGGGTTGCTGACGAGTGTTTCGGGCTGTGGGGCGTTCATTCCGATTGCTTCGTATGCTGCTCGTTCTGCTTCGCCTCTTGGCGTCCCGGCACTGACAAGCCTCATTGCGTGTTGTTTCCACTGGGCTTCCAGTTCTGGCCTGTCGCCCAGCCCCTCGGGTATCAGTTGGCCGTGGGCTTGTTGTTCCGCGTCCAGTCTGTCGCGCCGGTTGGCTTTGAGGGATTTGACGAACAGTGCGAGCGCGTCACGTTTTGAGTATTCGCCTTGGGCTTTGTCTCTGACGGCACGCCGGGCTGCTGGTAACAGTTCCGCCTGCTGCACGTCCGGCACGCCTACCGCAGGATCGTTGATGTAGTCAGCCCACACGTTGTGCATGTTGTCCACGACGTGTACCGCGTCGGCTGCGAGTAGGTAGTTGATTGCGTCTGCCGCGTCGGCTGGCGTGATCATTGCGTGCCTCCTGCGATGAGGCGCATAGCGTTTCCACCGACAATGCCCGGCTGTACGCTGCTAGCCGATCGCATGTCACTCATGATCTGGTTCTGGTTCCGATACCCGCCTGACGGGTGACTGCTCCTGTCGGGTAGTGGCTCATCGTCCCACCGGCCTTGGTTGAGCCATGTGGCCGGGTGAGGGATGAATTGTTTTTCCGGCAAGTTGGGGTCTGCTGCTAGTCTGCGTGCCGCGTCGATGATCGTTTGCGGGCTGACTGTCTTTGCGGCTCTTTTGAATGCGCGCTCTGCGTCTTTGCGTCCGACGTGCCTGGGGTAGGCGTTGTAGAAGTCGGTGAAGTCCTGGGCGGTCGCACATGTTCCCCCCTTGAGGGGGGTTAGGGGGGTATATATATCTTCTTCTTTTTCTTCTTCTTTTTCTTCTTCTGCTTTTGGCTGGGTTAGGTCTAGGTTAGGTTTAGGTTCCGTTTTCGAAACCCTCTGGGTTAGTTCTAGGTTTTGGCTAGGTTTTGTTTCCGTAACCTGCTGGGTTTCGTCTAGGTTAGTTTTAGGTTTCTTCTGGGTTTTTGGTCTGCCTCCCTTGCGCCCGTTCACGCGGGACGCTTCACGCCGCGCTGTGATCTCTGCGCGCGTCTCCTGCATGTCGGTGTACCCGTGGATCAGGTACATGTCGCCGTCTAGGGTGAGTGATGGTGCTGCCTGGTCGTTGGAGGCTAGTTCTTCGAGGGCTTCCTGTGTCCACATTCGGCGCGCGAGATTGGCTGGCACTTTTCCGTCTAGTTCGTATTGAGCTGAGTAGCAGATCATTTCTACGAGCGTGCGGAATGCCGTGTCGCTTAGTGGCGCTATTTTTGGGTGGTGCGGCATGGATTGTGCGATGCGCACCCACGGGGTGTCTGTTTTCTGCGCCATTGTCATTTCCTCCTTTCACCTGTTTGTGGTTGATCTGCTTGTTTCAACCTTGTGGGGGTGTCATCGTCTGGCCTCTCTCCTGTGAGGATGGAGACGAAATCGCGTAGTGTCATGACGATTAACTGGTCGCCCGGGTTGGCGTTCCCGCGCCGCTTGTACGCCACGACACCCGCCAGGGCGTCATCGTTGCCGCGCTCTGTTTCTGCCTCGTTGAGCCACGTGCCGACTGACGGGGTGGCGCGATCTTTGCATTCGACCACCACGCGTTCGCCTGCCCATACGCGCAGCCCGGCAATGTCGCCTCGGTCTTTCGCGCCGTTGGTTTTGCGCCGCTCAATGCGGTCATCCACGTGTTGGTTGAGGTAGGTGGCGACAAGCTGCTCGAAGCGTGCCCCGGCGCGCTTGGCTGAATCGCGGTTCCTACTCATTGCGGTCCCGGCTTTCGATCATGCGCTGGCTTGGATCGGCGTCTGAATCTTGTATGTTCACCTGGAAGTCGCGGGCAAGCTCGCTACCCAAACGCTCATCTTTATCGAGTGCAGTGACAAGAATTGAGCTCTTAGGCAGTAGCTTGAAGAGCTGGCGAATACAGGTTTTCTTTTCCATCCAATGTTGAGGGTCAGGAACTCCGCCTGAGGTGCCGTCAAGGCCACGCCGCAGGTCACGTACCTGTTGGCTTGTCAGCACGCAAAAGTGGGTTGCCCCTGTAGCCAGTGTGGCGACAGCATAGAAACATATTGGCTCACCGGTCGGGTTAGATGATGGCTTGTGCGTGATGTGTGGGTTCGTGCCGTACTCGTATTCGAAGTAGTCGTCCGCGTACACTGCTTGCGCGTCAATACTGCGTGCCAGCGGGTGCTGGTAGAAGAGCTTCGCCATTCCCTGGTAGCCGATGATGAGGGCGACTTCCCCCTTGTAAGGGACAAGCCAGCATTCGTTCGAGACGCCCGGTTCCAGCCCTAGAGTGGCCGCGGTGAGCATTGCGCCAGCGAAACTGGTCTGATTACACAGTGCGAGAGCCGGTATCTTGCGCACTTCAGTTGCGATCACTCGCGCCATGCGGCCCGCGTCAAGGTGCTTTGGTAGGGCGCGCTTGATTTCGTCTTGCATCTTGTTAATGAAATGCACGACCTCGGTTTGTTTCTCCTCGCGCTTTTCGACTGCTTGTTCTGCTTGTTGCTGCAAACTCATGATGGTGTCCTTAGAAAATCGTGTGTGAAAGGTTGCGTACCGGATACAGGCTTGGTGCTGCGCCTTCGCGCGCTGACCGGCGCGATGCGACCTTGAGGTGTTTGCCGTCAACTGTCGACACCCACGCGGTTTGCCCCATGCCCAATAGGTCAGCAACCTCATTGCGGTACTGGGCATCAGCTTTCTTCGCGGCTTCTAGCTCGCCGCGAGCTTGCGCCCACTTGTTGGCAAGGTCAGCGTTGATAGTGACGTCTTCGCTTGGTTTAATGTCCGGGTGCAGCGTGCGGATCGCCTCATACGTGGACTGGGACGAGTCCACAAGAGGTGGTGTGCCTGCTTCGATAGAAGCCATGAACTTCTCAGCTTCCCCGACTAGCCAGTCTTCGTCCTGGCGGCTGCGCGCAACACTGTATTCGCGGTACTCGCGTGCCGACACGATGACTGCTAGCTGAGCCATATCAATGTCGAGACAGCTCATGTACCACAGCACCTGCGTGTAGTAGTACGGCGGGATATCGTCCTGGGAGCCTCCTGACTTGCCCCATTCGAAAGCGTTCGCAATGTCAGCTGTTTTCGCTTCGAGGATCCCTATTGGCGCGCGGCCATGCTGAGAGGCGACGATCAGGCGGTCAGGTTCAGCGAACTGGAATGGGCGTTCTCGGTTCACCCACATTCCTGTCCGCCTGCAATACCTGCCTGTGCTGGTCTGCTTCCACGCGTCGACAACTACCTGTTCCATGTGTGAGCCCAGCCAGAGCTTGAATGTCTCGCCTTGTGGTGGTTGGAGGTTTCCGGCTTTTTCCTGCCATAGCGTCCACCGTGATTTCCACGGTGAAAGGCCGACGGCGCTGGCAACCTCGCTTCCTCCAAGGCCGCAGCGTCGTGCCGCGTGCCACTGGCTGCTGCCAACAGTGAAAGTTCCGAGGAGTCGAGCAGCGTTCACCATTCCCGCTCCTCCTCAATCGACAGGTCTTCGTTGAGGATGCGGATTGCCCTGGCGAAAATGGTTGTAAGGCTAGCGTCATCGGGTAATGGGAGATCGGATTGCTGGATTGCTGCGCGCGCGGCGAGACCTGCCAACCTGATTCCCGTGCTCACCGTAGGCGTGAAAATAACGCTGTCAGTGTCAAATAAACCCATGCGGCTACTTATTTGGATATCCCTGTCAAATAGGTCGATCGTGCAGTCGTCGAGATCAACAGATTCATAGGTGCTCACTGGTCGTTCTCCTTTGACTGTGCGTTTTTCCATGCGTCCTGCACGATGTCGCACACTTCCGTTTGGACGTCGCATAGGCGTTCGAATTGGATGCGCGCGGCTGGTCGTGTCTGGTCGTATTCGTCTTTGAGGATCCTGCGCCATTGCAGTAAGCCGAAAGGAATAGTGATGGTGAGTTTGACGTCCATTACTCGTCCTCCTTGTCTCTTGTGGTGAATGTGCCGACCGCTAGCAGGAGGGCGAGGAATGCCCACATGTAGGCTGCTGCTGCCTGAACCTGCGTGTTGTCCATGCGTGCGAGCGCTATGAGGATGATGAGTGCGAGGAGTGCGTGAAGTACCGCTGCCGTGCGGAGCGTTAGTGTTTTCATCACTGTTCTCCTCTAGTACCGTGGTGCTTTACGCTCGAAAGCGTCCAGCGCCGACTTAGGGATGCAGATACGCCTGTAGCGGCGGTACGAGCCCGGGAGTTTTCCCAGTGCTACCCACTCGCGCACGGTGCGGGCGGTCACGCCGTGACGCTCCGCCACCTCGCTTGGCGTGTACAAGGGTTCGAGTTTCCTCCTGGCAGTCACAGCGCTTCACCGCCTTCGGGTAGCGTTACCGTGTGAGCACCGTTATCGCAGTGGTCAGCGTGGCGATCGCGCTGGGAAGCCTCATCGTCGCCGTCCTCGCCCGCACTGACACGAAACGCGGCCAAAGACTGGCTCAGGAAGCTAACCGCATCGCCCAGGAAGCAGGCCTCGCAGTGTCCGAGGCTAACCGCCTGGCAGCACAGGCAAACCAGATAAGTAGCGAGGCGAACCACGTCGCGAGGAGAGCACTCAAGGCGAGCCAAGACAGAGCTGACTTCGTATGGCGGCTTGAAAGTGAAAACAGAGGTGAGCTCATCACCGTGATGAACGAGAGTTCCTTCGACGCATACAGTGTGTCCATTACTGTCTTGTGTGAAGACGCTCCCGTACGAGTGCTCGATGGGGTAGACGTACCCGCATTTGGTGAGCATTCGTTCACGCCCGATTTGCTCCATGAGCATCTGCTTGAACTGTTCGCACAGCCCGTGCCGAGTCGCGTGAGTATTGATGGCGTTCGACGCATGAGCGTTCCGAGCAGTATTACGTGCCGCGTGTTCATTCACGCGTCGTCTAGCAGCGGGGTGGAGCGTCAGAGCGTGCTGGATCATCGCTTCAGCTAGCTGGACAGTCGGATCGGTGTTTGGCGTATTCATCACACGCTCCCATCCGAAATGCGCATGTCTCCATGTACTGTGGAGACCATGAGCTGGCTCAACGACGCGGCATGGATTGCGGCAATCGCTTCACTAATAGCGGCACTTATCTCCCTATCAGGTGGAGTATTTTCATTCTTTTGGACATGGATGCGCCGCCCGAAAGCACACTTAGTACTAGATGGAACGATCCGAATTAACCCAGAAAAACTGCGTGGTCTTTTTAACGCTCCCAACACCCCGAATCCAGATCTAGTCATACACTTTGTGAATTCAGGGGACGGCGCAGTGTATATGCTGGAATATTTCCCATTTTTCAAATGCAAGGCACTGTTTTTTAGGCCATATTCGCATTCTTCTACAGGGATTACGCCGGCAGTTCTGCCTGCTGTTCGTCCTGGTGATGAAATCGGGTTAGCTGTGTGGCTTGACAATCCAGATGAGATTGAGTTTCCTTTATCTGGCCTGCTCATTTGGAAAGATCCTCCTGTCCGTAGTCGAGGCCATTTAGCTCAGGGTGTTCATTTTCATTTGGAGAATGTTCCTTATGTTTTTCCTCCACTGAGATTGGAGCGTTATCGAAGACGAAGGAAATTCTTGTCGCCGGTAGTTGAAATGTGTCCATTTCCGCGCCCGCCGTGGTGGATGGTTTTGCAGAAACGTGAATGGAGGAAGAATCCATTCGAGTTTGCGCAGAAGCGTTTTGGTTTTCCGTGGCTGGTAGTTGATCCCAGTCGAATGTCTGAAGATCAACGCGCGTCAAGTTTTTTTCACGCGTTCGCGCCTGAGCGAAAGCAGCAGCCAGCATCGAGATCAGAACGCCCGTCAACAAGCCGAGGACGAAAAAGACGACGACGCTCACGGGCCAAACGGACTCGAAAGAAGTGAATAAGAGCGTGCTGCTCACCTCACAGCCTCCTTGTCGGTAAGGCCGCTGTCCGCTTGGCGTGCGGCACGTAAAATAGGGTCATGAGCCAGAACCGGGAACGCTTCGTCCCACTGTCCATTCGTGAAGGCAAGCGCGAGCCCTTCAAACCCACCACCGGAATGCCCGGATACTTGTGGTACAGCGTGAAACCGTGGATTGAAGACTACTTGACCCAATTTGGGCGAATTCAGACACCAAAATTGAGGAACATTGTCCGTGTTCTGCGCTTGGACGCCTCCCTGTATCAAGATGACCGGAGTCTTTATGACTCGCTTTTTCGAGAACTGGAGTTCTCCAGTGAAAAAGTCCTGGACGTGATCGACGCGCTCCTCTTCCTCGGATACGGCGTCGACGAAATGGACAGGTTCCTGTGGGACGTGGACCACGAATACACGGTCCACACCGACAAGCAGCGCCTGGTCAAAAAGATCGACGACACCGTGTGGGCGTCCTACGAAATGGCTGTCAGTCCGGGCGATCATGCCGCCCACCTCCTCGAATCAGCGTGGGCGAAACAGTTCTCACGCGACAGGGACCCTGCCGGGGCGTGGGACGACGCGACAGCAGCCGTCGAAGCGCTCCTCCGCCCGATCGTGAGCCCACGAGACGAGGCGGCAACAATCGGGAAAATGATCCAGGCAATACAAGACGCGCCACACGCGTGGTACTGCCGTATCCCAGATCGCGACTGGCACGGAGTACCCGTCGGCGGGGTAGCGTTTTTTGTGAACGCGTTATGCAACCTCATGTACAGGCCAGACCGGCACGGCACGGCAAACCGTAGTAGTGAAGTGACGGTTGAACAGTCAGGCATGGTTGTCCTCCAAGCTGTCACCGTTGTCGGTTGGCTTCGTCAGGATGGTTTCGGGCGAATCCAATAGGAGGTTCAAGAACGGCTGCATAGCCGTCAGGGCTTCTTCAAGTTCCGCCCACCTGATGTCAACCCCTTCAGGCGGGGTTGCAGCTTTCATCGCCTTATGCATGCGGGTGCGCACGCTGAGCGGGATCCACACTTCACGCATCACAGTGATACCTCCTGTGCGTAGTACTGGTCCCACACTTGTTCCATGAGTGGGCGGTCTTTACGCGTGTACCCGTTGCACATGCGGGTCTGCCCGTTCGACAAATGCAGCGCGTATTGTTCGGGGTCTTTACCATGCTTCAGCGTGTAGGCGGCTTTGACGCGTTTGCCGAACGTGCCTCTAATGGATTTCAGTTGCTTGCCGGTGACGCCTTTGGATTTGAGGAAGTCTTGCGTGTAGAGGGGCGTGTTCTTGTCTTCCAGTTGTGGGTATTCGCCGAGGCCTTGGGCGAGGATGCAGCGGGCTTTGGCTTCCAGATGGTCGGGGTGGATGAGGCCTCTGGCGGCTTGGCATAGTTCCATGCGGGCGCGGGCCTGGAAAATCGTGGCGTTAGTCTCGTGCGCGCGCTGCTCGGCCGCGTAGTAGCCATGCTGACGAATCTGAGGGAGGACCTCGTGCGTCACCCAACGCTTAAATGCTTTCGCCTCTGGTTTGCGGCTCTTGAAGATTAGCGAGTACAGGCCAGCCTCGTTAACAACGTTGGCGCTCCCTTGACGACCTAAGTAATACTTAGCCCGTTCATCTTCTTCAAGTCCTTCGAGTGCGACTGTTGTGTTTGTGAGTTCGAGGATGTCGCACACGTCCTTAGCGATGAACCACGGCGTACCGTCCTCTGTCGTAACCGTGCGGACACTGGTACCCTCATACGTGAAGGGAATTACTTCGTTCATTTTTTGATTTCCTTTCTCCCCAGTCGTCCTTACCGGCTGGGGGTTTCACTTTCTGCTTGCTTTTCTGCTTCTTCAGCCCTGCGCATCAGCTCCGACGCTGGGACACCGAGCGCGTTGGCAGCTTGGATGACTTCTGAATATTTCAGTTTCCGTTCCCCGTTGAATGCTCTGGAGAGCCTTTCGGGGTAGGTGTTCATCCTGTGTGCTACTTCTTTGAGCGTGATCTGCTGTCGTGCAGCTTCAGCCCTGATTTCCAGCGCAACGTTCACCCCTTACCTCCTGTTCTATTCGGAACTTCTGGGGACAGGTTATGTTCCAAATAGAACTATGTCAAGCTGTTGACGCAGGTGTGTCTATTTGGAACACTTAGGTTATGGCTAGAAAACCTGCAGATATGGATGAAGTCGAGCGTAAAGCTATCGGCATTCTTCGAGGAGCATTCGAGCAGTCAGGGATGACACAAGGAGAACTCGCGGACAAGGTGGGAGTTGCTCGCACCACAATTTTGAAGACCTTTGCAGGAAGCCGAGCAACATACATTTCAGAATTCGAAGGAATCGCAAAAGCCTTGGGTCTTTCTCCGTGGCGTGTGATGCGTCAGGCTGAGGACGCGCTCGAAGCCGCGCCCAGTAACGTCCTGCGATTCCCCGCCACCAGCAGGCAGGAAAACCAGCGTGAGGCAGACGCGATGCTGGCAGAACAACGGTACGCCGCCTCGCAGCTTCGAGACGGCGAGGAAGACGCGGACCAATACCCGGAGTGGGACTGAAATGCACATGGCGACCGTTACCATGCTGCCCGTGAACATGAGGGTGAGCGAGACTAGCGTGATCGACTGGATCGAACGGCAAGGCGTGCGCGTCATCGACGCCGACCTGTCAGGCGGCTTGTGGGGCGCATACTCCCTGACACGCAGCCTCGTCGCCATCCACACGGGACTGTCCTCATCGCAGCGACTATTCGCACTCATTCACGAATCAATCCACGTGAACAACAAGCACGACGGCCACCAAGACGAAAAAGTGGAACGCCGCGTCGATGAAGAAACAGCCTGCCTCATGATCGACCGCGTCGACTACATGTGGGCGGAAACCCAATACGGGTGGAACACGCGCGCCCTCGCCATCGAACTCGACGTGCCCAGGAAAGCCGTCCAAGCGTACCGGCGAGTACTGGAGCGGGAGCAGTGCGAACCTCACGGCGCAGGCTCTTCAAATGGAATAAGGGAAGTCGGCTATCCCGCATAAGGGGAAGTCCACCTCCGGAAGACTTATCACCGACACAAAAACTGTACCACCCAGCACTACAGGAGCTCACACGAGCAGACAAGAAACCAAAAGCAACCCCTCGACGGATGCTCACGAGATATCCTAGAATCGGTAATGAAAACGGCCGAACAGTCTCCGTATGGTGGCGTGCCGTGCCAAGCGCACGGCTAGGCCGTTTTCTTATCCCTGAAAATCCACCAGTTCCCTTTTGGCTGGTAGGCTCGTTTGCGCACCTGTTGCCAGGACTCTGTTTTTGTTACTTTGATTCCTTTGGTGATGCCAGACATGATCGTGCCTGCCACCATGTCAGCTAGCTGGAGCCCTAATTCTTCCTTTGAATCTCTACAGGCGATTTCCAAGGCCACTGGCACTTCTTCACTATTGATTTGAGAGAGCAAGTACTGCGTGCTTTTCACACCGAAAGCTCGTAAGTCTGCCCCATCAATGAGTATCTGCGCGTTCTGAATCTGTCCCCATGTGTGAGTGAGAAGCTGTTTGATGAAGTACGACTTCATTTCGTTGGCATGTTCACGTAAGAAACCGCTTTTTAATTCTCGTTTGTCGACGATAATCGTACGAACATGGAAGTTCATCGATTCGAGTGCCCTGAAAAATTCTTCTTTATGGCTGGCTTTCATTTTGGAGTGCTTGAATTCGCCTGCTGTCTTAAGATGGCGTGGCATTCTGGACATGACGCGTTGTATATCTATGAGCGCGCTGTCGTTGGGAACGACGCATGCAGCCATGACAAGATGCGTTGAAGACCCACGGTTGAATTTCACCCCTGCGTCCCCGGAGTCATCAATAAATACATACACAGGTTCAAGAATAGGTGACCACCATCATCTTGTACGCGCGTATCGGGATTATTTGGGCATGGTGAGAACCTGTATAGAACCTACAAAATGACGATTTCGCAAACCACGGTCTTGACCTGCATAGTTGCGTGGGGTGAGTAGGTTCCCCCATCCTCCGCAGATGCCCCGCTGTTTCGTTGGAACGGCGGGGTTTTTCGTTGGTATTGCGGGGAAAAGCCCGGGTGGTGAATATGCGTTGATGTACGTTGATGTACGTTAATATACGTTTTTATAGAACCTGAGAAAGAACCTAGAGAACAGGATCTGGCAATGGTTGGTAGGTCGGGAATAGGCAGAGTTGTCAAATACTCCACGGGCAGCGGCGCGCGCTACAAAGCCATCGTCCAATACCGAGGCAAGAAGTACATCGAGGGCGGATTCCTGACGCTGACCAAAGCCCGCGAGCGCTCCTGGCACATGAAGGAAGAGCTCGTCGAGGGGACGTATCTGTCTCCCAGGCAGAAAGCTCAGAAGCGTGAAGCAGAAGCGGCTCGTGAGGAAGTTGAGTCGATAACGGTCCGAGAGTTTTCTGAGGCGTGGCTCGATCAGTGGCGCGCGAAGCAGAAAGATGGGCGCGTCTCTGCGAACACGGTCAGGTCCTACAAGTCGTCTCTCGAACGCCACGTCCTCCCTGCATTGGGAGGGGAGAAGCTCGTGAGCATCACGCGTGCCGACGTCGACGAGTGGTACAAGAAGGCTGCTCAAGGCATGTCGGCGTCGACCAAGGCGAACGCGTACCGTGTACTGTCCTCGATGATGAACAGTGCGGTTGAGCAGGGCTATCTGGATGCCAGTCCGTGCCACGTCAAAGCCGGAGGGAAAGTCACTCAGAGTGATCACAAGCGCCAGCAGCACTATTTCACGCATGTGGAGTACGAGGCGCTGTATGAACAGCTGCAGGCGTGCGACATGCCCGCGTATGCGGGGATAGCTGCGCTTGTGTATTACACGGCGTGCAGGCCGTCTGAGGCGCGCGCCGTGCGCACGCGCGATATTGATCTGGAGCGTAAGCGCATCTGGTATGGCAGTGGGATGCAGCGTGGGGAGAATGGTGAGACTGTGGAGGGGCCGACGAAGACGCGGCGCGGCCGATGGGCACCTCTGCCCGCTCCCCTGATTGACGTGCTTACACCGCTCATCGAAGATCTGAATGAAAACGATTGGGTTTTCCCGTCGCCCACTGATCCCAGCGAGCCAGCGTCGGACAAGCATGTGAGCGGCCGCGTGAGGAAAGCACTGGACGCGATCGGCCTGCAAGATGCAGAGCTGTACGACCTGAAGCACACGTGCCTGACCAATCTCGGCCGCGCGGGCGCATCCCTCAAGGAGCTGATGGATCTTCCTGGGCATACGCAGATCGAGACAGTGCTGAAATACCAGCTGAGCGATTTCGATCGCGTGGCGTCGGCTGTGGACAGGATGGTGGAAAAGCTGGATAAGTAGGCGCTGCCTGCATCGCTCCTGGAACATGGCAGTCATACGTCGCTAAAGGCCTGACGCCCCCGCCGGACGCGCTCATCGGTGAAGGCACTGGGTCGGCACGCGGCTGGCTGCCAGAAACGATCGACCGATGGCAGGCGAACCGTCCAGGGCGTGGAGCGCGAACCGACCTGCACTAAGACACACAAAAAAAGAACAGCGCCACCCACCGGGATTATGTCCCGGTAGGTGGCGCTCCACTTCATGTCACTGTCTCGTGCTACGTGCTGCCCGGCAAGGGCGGCAGGTCTTCCTGGCTCACACCGGCCTTGAGTGCGACGGCCCGCGTCGCATACGCAGCCTCCTGCCACTCGTGCAGCTCCCGCTCCTTCCGCTGCCTGCGCGTCTCCTTGTCGGCCTTGTCAGCCCGATATTCGCTCCATTTCCTCGCCAGCTCTCCCAGAATCCATTGTGCTAGGCCGCCTGTCAGTAGGGCCACGATGATCGGGGTCCACTCGCCCATAAAGCGCCCCTCCCTGCTAATCGTGGTCGATTCTTTCGAGCATCTCCATCTGCCTGCGCGCCTCGTCAGCCCTGATTTCTGCCTCTCGCCTGCGCGTCATCGGCTGCGTGCCAGGCCTGTGCAGCAGCGGCCACACCCGCATCATGCGGGTCGCGAAAAAGCAGATCACGATCAGCGTGAGCGTGATGGTATGACCGGGTAAGTGGCCAGCGCCGATAGCGCACAGGAAATCCACCAGCGCAATATCGCTGAGGCCGAGGACGCACAAGGCGGCGGCAGGCCCCTCCACTGCCCACACGCCGCGCCACGCGGCTGGGATTCCAAGCACGCCACCGGCCAGCATGACCACGCAGCTGATCACCATTCCCTGCGTGAGCGTGCCGTGCAGCAGGCTGAGCACGCTGAACGCTACGATCATTGTGTAGACGAAAATCATGGTGGCAGTGACCGTGCGTGGTTCAGCCAGCGTGGCCCATATCCGCAGGTCAATCCTAAGTGAGCGCTTTTGAGGCATGGCTCTACTCCTCTCGCCTCAGGTGCTTCGGCTGGTACGGCTCCTCGTGGGCTGGTTCGCCGCCTGGCGTGACCCGCCCGATCCAATCAATCAGGCCCACGCGCTTCAGCACGGTAAAAGACGCGGTAGCAGCCCCGATAATGACGCCCGCTTGTGTGCAGAAAATCCTCCACGAGGCGGGGTATGCGCCAGCAAACCAAATCACAACCGCGAGCGCTACGCCTGCCACCAGCACGATCCACCGGCGTACGTTCGATGACCAATGCTGACGGTCGGCTGCCGCCTGGACGAGGCTCCACACGAAGCCCGCGAGGCCGCACGCGACCAGCGGGTCAAAATCAATACCCAACATCATTTCCTCCCTAGCTGTCGGTTGATTGCGCGCTGCATGGTCCGCACCGTCTGAGCACCGACGTAGCCGTCGACCGGTACCTTGTAGTAGCGCTGCATGGCTTGGGCGAAAGCCGGTCCCGCGATCCCGTCAGGCGTTGTGCGGAAGGCTTTTTGCATCTTGGCGATCAGCTGGCTGCCCTGGGCGCTCTCGCCATCCCACTGCCAGCCACTGCCAGCCCACGCGCAGGCCGGGAAATACTGCATGTTCGGCGCATACTGACTGGAGATAATCCCGTCGATCGGCGTGCCATTAATACGCTGCAAGGCGCGCGTGGTGGTCTTGCCCCAGTCACCGTCCACAGCAAGCGTGCCAGCCGGTACGACCGGACGAGACACGCCAGTGTATGGGGGTCGGATCACGGCAATAATCACAGAGTGATCGCGTACACGACGCTTGACGCCTCCGCCATCAGTATTACCCTCGATGGTCTGCATCTTGTAGGAGTAGGGGATCTCGCAGAAACCCACGTGGTCAGCCACGCCATCGGAATCCCAGTCGAAGCACACAATGTCCCCAGCCCGCGCCTGAGTGACACCAACCAGCCAGCCCCGTCGGCGCGCCTCCACGATCATGTACGGCACGTACGCGTAGTCGAAGTCCGTAATCCCGTTTGCGCGCAGACAGTAGGTTATGAACATTGCGCAGTAGGGAACACCGCTCGCCCCGTAGTAGTCGCCGTGGCGGGCAGCATAATCGCGCCCGTACTTCGTGCCCTCCAGAGGGTCACCAAAACGCCAGTATCCGACCTCGCCGGACGCGGTGGCGAGAACCTGTAGTGCGGTTGCCATCAGTATTCCACCTCCACGATCTCAGCAGTGTCTGTGGGAGTGTCATTCGCCGTGTCACCGTGCTCCATGAGCGCGTCGAACTCGTCTTTCTTGTCCACCCTTTTCCTCCTCAAAATGGGCATAAACAAAACCCGGCAGTCGGAGTGACTGTCGGGCTCCGTTTTCTTGTTCTTCAGTTCTTCTAGTCGATTCTCGGTACGTACACGCACGACAGCGGTACAAACATTCCGAGATTGTCCCCGAACGTGTTGTAGCCGTTAACGCTGATGTTTCCATCAGATTCCACATAAATTTCGGCGTATGAGCCGTTATTGGTGACGCTAGCGCCGACCAGCTGAGTACGGGACGGCCAGCATTCACTGCCCGTGATCGTGCCAATCTTTCCCATAAATGCGCCGTACTTACGCTCAACCGCACCCATCACGATCACAAGATCGCCAGATTTTTTCCACATGGGCGTGTGGTTAAGTGCGGCAGCCCACCCAGTAGAGAGCGTGATGGGCTGCCACTCGGTTGTTGCAATCTTGGCTGCCACAGTCCCAACTGGGGGAAGCTGCTGTGTCATCATAACCGGCTGTTTTGGCGTGATCCCGTCGATGTCCACGCTCGCAATCGGGTACGTCGCAACGCTAGATCCCCTGATGATCGAGCCAGATACAGAAGGAGTTGAGGGTGTTCCACTGGTTGACGTTCCCCGCACCGCAGTCAACGTGACTGATTCGACGCCACTGTTAGAGTCGCGCGAATAGCGCACGCAAATCAAGTCCCGACGCTTATACCCCGACGAGCCCGACTGGATCGTCACTGTCTCCGCAGCAGTAATACGTACGAACCGCCCGTCCAGCAGGAGCATCATCGGCGGGACGACTACCTTGTTCGCGTTCTGTAAGGTCACCTCGGGGAACGTGCCATTGTAGTTTTGCAACTGGATAACGCCGGTTCCTGACACTGCTGCCTGGTACGCGCCGATGTCTTCAGATGAGATATGCGGGACACCAGCTTTTCCGGTCACTAGCTCCATTGCCATAATGATCACTCTCCTTCAATGCTCACCGTGGTCATAAACTGTTGGAACTCAATGTCATGCCGCTGCTGCAACGGTTTCCACGCCTTGAAGCACGCCTCGCACAGCAGCTTGTAGGACTCCACGTCGGAGGCGTCCCACCGGCGAATGTCATGCCAGTTTTTCGCTGGATCCCCCTTCGCGATAATCGCACTTGTCTGGCAGCGGTCACATGTGTAGCGCGTGAGGTCAGTCGTGCGCATTAGCTTCTCCTTTCCCATAGAAATCCGTCTAGCGAGTCGCGCAAGCTCCACGCGGTTCCGGGCGCGTACGTTGACGGATTAGTGTTTCGAGTCGTGTGGAATAGCGCGCCCACCGGGTAGCAGGCCGTGAAAATGGTTGCCGTGTCGCTGGCGTCACCAGGAGGACCTTGAGGACCCTGATCGCCTTGAGGGCCTTGCGGTCCTACAGGACCTGTACCACCACGTGGGCCTACGGGGCCGCGCGCACCTGTGGGGCCTTGCGGGCCTGTCGGGATTGTGAAGCGCAGGACTGCTGACGTTGCTGACCCCACGTTTTCGACGTACGCGTCAGACCCAGCAGGGCCAGTGGTTGTCGCCCCGATTTCGATTGACGCCGCACTGCCAGGATCGCCCTTGTCGCCTTTCAGATTTTTCAAATCGGCTGCAGCTACGTCCGCGTCGATCCGGTTCCCAGTGATCGTGATGCCTCGGCCAGCCGTGTATGAGACGCTTCCTGCCCGCTCACCGCTACCGTCACTTCTGGTAGCTGAGGATTGAGCTGATTCGCCTTCGCCGACGTCCACGGACACGGTGATGACACCACTATTGGACACTTTCACGATTTTCTTGACCACGCGGGCAGTAGCACGGATACTCGTCGCATCATCGGTAGCTGTCACCGTGTCACCCACATCAATGTCAGCGGCGTCCCCAATGATCTCCAGATCAACGCTAGTCGCGCCGCCAGCCAACTCTGCGAGTTTCTTCTCCACACTAGCAACCAGCTCTTGTCCGCTCTTGTTCGACAATTCGTAGGTTGCTTGCACCTCGCGTATGCCAGTCAGGCTCTGCCGTGCGGACACAGCACCGTTAGCGTCCGCATAGCGGTGAACAATTTCGCGTGCCCTGAGCTCGCCTTTACCAAGGCCGATTAAATGGTTGACACCAGCAGTGTCATGTGCGGCGGTGAACTGTGCGCGCTCACTCACCACCTGATGAATAGCAGACGGCTTCACAGTCAGGGTCACCTGGTTGTCCGCGCACATGATAACGAGCTTTGTTGACGTGCGGTCCAGCAGCTTCTGGATTCCCGCGTGCAGCGTGACGTACCGGTCGAACTGCCAGGCGGACACAGACCGCCCAACAGGTGCTGTGCTCACGGTTAGGAGGCTGGACAGGCCAGCCGTGTCAACCAGCGTCCCGACAATAGTTGCGACGTCTCCTGAAAGGGTCAAATAGTCGGCACCCATGGGCGGCTCAATGATGCGCGTCTCCAGCACGCCTGTCCACGTTCTCCCCGCATACTCGTACATTCCTGGCGTGCTTGTTGACGTTTTCACCTGGTCGATAATCCCGCCGTAAGGCGTGCCATCCATCCACACCAGACTCCCGGCAGGTAGGTGAACACCAGTTGTCAGTTCGAAGTTGTTTTCTGACTTCCCGTAGGCAAGATCCAGCGTGTACTGTGTCAACTCCATGATCGGGGTGAGCTGCTGGGATGCGACAACGAGGGGGACAGTTTCGCGATACGTCACCATGCGTGCTGCCTCCGATAAATCGGTGTCACGTCAAAATCAAACGCGCCCGGGTACGACACTTCGAGTGCTCGCGGTGGAAGCGGCTGGAAAATATACTCACCGCGATCCAACCCTTCTCCTCTAACAGCTTTCGGGAAAACGTCCGTTTCCACACCGTTAGACGCGGTAACCAGCACCGTTCGTGAAAGCGGGTCGACCGTCAGATATCCGTCCGCAGGGACTTCCGTCATGACCTGGAACCGGTTGTCCCCGATCTGTACCGTCGGGTTTGCGCACGGCCCGAAGATACGCAGCCTCATGAGCACATCGACAGCATCTAGAGTGTTTCCGTCCGCCCCAATCCGTTCGATGGAGGCGACACCAGCGAGGTCATACTCGTGGTCATAGTCGTGGTCGAGCGCCACGTCAGTTTGCTCAGTGCGGACGATCGACACGGTTTCCCCTTCCAGCATCCACCAGCCGTCAAGAAGGGCGAGTGTCAGGGTGGCGGTTGAAAACCGTGGGGTGACTTCGGTGACCTCGATGGTGGGGATCTGGCAGTGCTGCATCCATCCGTCGATCGTGACCAGAGCGGGAGCCTCGTCAAGCTGGGTTGAAGCGGCGCGCATCAACCGCTTGAGCGAACGCACTCCCTGCTCCGCGTGTGTTTTCACTTCCAGTTGGATTTCTCGTGCTGGCCGCGTTAGTGCGGAGATTCCATGACCTGTGAGCTCGTAGTCGGAAGCGTATCCGCGTATCGTGGTTGCGGTTTGCGCGTACAGGCCTTGATCGCCCGACAGGCTGAAAACCTCAGGGTTAAACGCGGTTCCGAACGTCAACCTGATTGACTCCACCTAAACCCTCCTGCATTATTTGATTCTCGCGAGGTCGCGCGCGCTCATCACCGGCGTGTACCTGGCAATGTTGACCGGCATTTCCTCTCGGAGCGCGCGCAACTGCTCCACCACGTCAGCCTGCTGGCCAGCAACATTCATGACGGATGCCAATGCTCCGGACGCGTGGAAGCTCAACGATTGTGGAGTGAATCCGCGCTGCGCGTCGTCCCACCCGGCGGTCAGCGCCTGGCTAAACCCGCGCCCAAACTCGCCCGATGACGCGATCCGCTGCCTACCGTCGGCAAGCGTTGACTCCACCGCGTCAGTGAACACTTTCGACCGCTGCGTGACGCCAGTCGCAAGCGCTTCAACGATTGATCGGCCAGAGTACAGAGTCCACCCTCTACCGGAGAACGGTCCCTCTTTCGCGGGGGAGAACGGCAGGAGGTTACGCGCCGCAGACAGCACGTTCGACACCGCGTTCTTCACTCCGCTGACCATGCTGCCGATACCATCGATCAGGCCGCTGATGATCGCTTTACCAGAGTCAAAGAGCATCCGCCCAGCATTCCCAATCCCATTCATGAGCATCGACGGAATCTCTTTCGCCTTGCTGAGCACTCCAGGCAGCGCGTTCACCAAGCCACTGATGATCTGCCCAATGGCCTGAATACCGGCCTGCAGAAGACGCGGGAAGTTCTGGGCAAGCACTGTCACAATGGTCGTAATGATTTGCGGAACCATCGAGATCAGTGCGGGGATCGCTTGCACGAGACCAGAAATCAGTGCGGTCAACAACTGAATACCAGCGTTAATAATCAGTGGAAGATTATCGATCAACGTCGTAACAGTCGTGTTGATGACTTGCGGGAGCATTCCGATCAGCATGGGAATAGCAGTCACGATCCCATTAATCAGCGCGGTCAACAGCTCCACGCCTGTCTGAATGATCATCGGGAGCGCTTCCACAATGCCAGTAATCAGCGTGTTAATGATCTGCGGGAGCATCTCAATGAGCATAGGGAGCGCACTGAGCACGCCATCAACGAGGCCTTTCAGAAGCGTGAGCCCAGACTGGATGAGCAACGGGATCTGCTGGACCAAGCCCAGCACGAGAGTCAACACTGCCTGCACTGCGAGCGGAATCAGCGTGGGCAGCGCTGCCGACAGGCCAGTGACCAGTGACTGAATGATCTGCCCCGCGCCAGACAAGAGAGTGGGGAGCGCACTGATGATCGCTTCCAGCAGTGTCGTAATAACCTGCGTGCCGGTCTGAATGAACATCGGAATGTTCGCCACCAGCTGGGAGACGAATCCTTGCACCATTGCGGGCAGTTGCGCGGCGAACTGGTTGATCTGGCCGAACAGCTCAGCCCCACCATTGGAGACAACCGCGCCAAGACCAGCCACCAAGCCAGCAGCGAGCGCTCCGAATGAAAGGAACTTGAGGAAGCGGCCTGGCTTGAAGAAGTCCCCAATAACGCCGCCAACTTTTTCGAGGGGGCCTTGCAGCCCCTCGCCGAGCCCGCCGAACGCGCTTGCGAGAGAGTCCTTAACAGGGCTCAGGGCTGAACCGATCTTCCCGCCGAAGTCACTGATCTTACTGGTGATGGGGGAGAACGCGCCGCTAATCTTCTCGCCTAGCGGGGAAATCGCGCCGGTGACCTTGTCTGTGAGAGCGGACGCGGCTTCACTGGCTTTCCCGCCGATGCCTTTGAGCGCTTCACCGATCTGACTTCCCTTATCCGCCAGAGCCTGCTTGATAGCGTCGACTTTGAATAGGTCTTTGCCAATGTCGCCAACATGGGAGAAAGCGTCCTTGACGTACTCCCAGCGCACTGACAGGTCCTCACTGAACGAGGAGAGCGCGTCTCCGATTGACTGGGTGCTGGTCGACAGCCTGCCGGGAATGTCATCGAGCGGGCTGAACATTTTCGACCACGAGGGAGCATTCTTCAAGATGTCTCCACCGAACGTGAGCGCGGCGAACCCGCCAGCAGCCTGAGCCAGTCTCCCAGCAAGTTCCCCGGCGTTGAATGACCCATCTTCGAGAGACTGGTTGAAAGCGTCAAGCTTTCCTGACGCCCACTCCACAGCCTGAGCGAGCTTGTCGCCAAACCCGTCGACCAATGGTTGGAGCGCTTCGGTCAGGGTATCGATGACAGGGATCGCCTTGTTTGCCAGGTCTCTTAGCCCGTTCATGACTGGGGTTGCGAACTTCTCGCCAGTGCGGGACAGGGCTGCTCGCACGTTCGCCATCGCGCCGTCGAATGTTTCCCCGGCCTTGAGAGCGGCACCGCCCATGCCTTCTTCCATAGCGTCAGCGAACGTCTGGAAGTCGATCTGCCCCTTACTGACCATGTCGGAGATTTCCCCGGACGTCTTGCCCAGGTGCTTTCCGAGCATGGCGAGGACAGGGATCCCGGAGGACATGAGTTGGAGCATGTCGTCGCCTTGGAGTTTTCCGCGCGCAGCGACCGACCCGAAGATCGTGCCAATGTCGTTCAGGGAGCGGCCTGAGATTTGCGCCGTGTCGGCAACAGTTTTGAGAACTTTCGTCATGTGCGCGCCGGACTGCACGCCTGCAGCGGACAGTGAGGCCGCCACTGTTGCCGCGTCACCCAGCCCGTAGGCGGTGCCTTTCACGGAGTCCAACGCGCTTTTCATGATGGTTGACACGGAATTGGTGTCGTGCCCTAAGCCTTTCAGCTTGGCTTGCGCCCGCTCAATGTTCAGCGCGCGCTCAAAACCGCCTTTGCCTGCAAGCCCAGCCAGCCCACCGCCGATAGCGGTAATAGCGCCAAGCCCCAAACTGCCAACGGTCTTGAACGCTCCGCCAGCACGCTTGGCCAGCCCGGAGAACCCGGTCTTGGAGCCGCGCTGCACGGACTGGTCGACCGTGCCCTCAATCGACTTGCCGAAGCCCCTGCCTGAGGGGACTACCTGCACGTATACGGTGCCGACATCTTGAGCCACCTACACCAACCCCCCTGTCTCTCTAGAAGTTGAAAACCTCATGCAAACGTTCGCGCGCCTGCAGCGTTTCCGCGCTGACTTTCATGCTTTTCACCCGGGCGAACGGGTCAAGGCGCGTTTCTAGCCACGGCCTGTATGACACGGGCCTTCCTTTGATACGTTTTTCTGCCGCTGCCTGATCCCAGAACACTGCTTCCGCGCCCGTTGGGATGTACCACGCGCCGGTAAGAGCCGTCCACGAGTGGGACGAATGGTCCATGAGAATCTGCCTGGTGGCTTCCCACGCGCCACCAAAACTGATCGCGCACCGGTTTTTCCCATGAGCCCATTCGTCCCACCGCAATGGCTGCCACACGAGGCCGAACGCTGCCAGCCAATCGACTGTCAGCGCGTGCCTGTGGTTCTGGTAGAGAACGAGGAGGAAAGCGCTTTTGGGTCCAACTCGGACTGCTCCGCCCACGTCTGCACGGTCGCAGCCAAGTAGGCCAGCGGGTTGTCGCTCGTGCGCAACGCGTTCCAGAAATTAGGCTGCATTGCTTCGAAGTACGCGAGAAACACGCTGGTAATGTGCGCGTCATCCGCCTCACTGCGCAGCGGCTTCGACTTCGCGAGGAACACGGCCTGCACGAGCTCGATAGGCAGGTTCGACGAGTTCAGGTTAGGCAGGTCCAGTTTCACTCCCAGGACGTCCAGGTGGACGTCTTCCAGCTCGTCGGTCGTGTCGAGGGCGACCTCGACAGGCGTGTAAGTCGTCTCTGCCATTACTTTTCCTCGCTTCTAGCAGGACCAGACGAGGCAGCGGACTTCGCGGCGTCTTCAACGAAGCCGAACAGGGAGAACATGTGCTTGCCCGGCAGGCGCTTCATCTTGAACGTCAAGCTCATCGAAATCATTTCCGTGTACTTCAACGACACGTCATCACGATCACCGACGCTGGAAGACGGCACGTACAGCACCATCGGACGCCCCTTGTGGTCGAGAGCCGCTAGCACAAGTTCCCACTCAGCAGAGGTGGACGCGTCATCAACATGGATCGCGCCCTCACTATCAGCCTGCACGCCGAAATATGCGGCAGCGACCTCACGACGGCACTCCACGCCAGCCAGCTGCAGCGTCCAATACCCGCCAGTCGATTCGGAGACAATCACATCCCCGTTATGCCCCTTCAGCTCTGTTTCCTCACCTGACTCGGGGTGCAGGACAGCCCCGTCTTCAGTGGAATAGCCGATGGGCTCTTTCCCCGCGGGCGGGGTCCACTTCTTCGACGTGGGGACTGTGCTCCCGGTGAGAGTGCCCTTAGGGAACAAGAACAGCGCGTACTGCTTGATGACTTTCGCGCGGTCAGCATCATTCATCTCAGTGATGTAATCAGTTTCAGACATTGTCATGTCCTTTCAATAGACGGGTTAGTTGGTCACGTGTAGTAGAAGAACCCCGTACGCTGCTATCGCACCGTTACTGTCGGGCGTGCGAATGGGGCCAGAATCGACTTCGCAGTGCACGATCCTGCCAGGGCAGGCTGCAAGGACATTGCACGCGTCGTCGAAGATTTCAGCAGCCTCGTTAAAGTCACCGGTCAGCGCTTCCGTGATGACCGAGACTGTGAGCTGGAGACGCATATACCGAGTCACAGCGGTGATGCTGCTGGAGGGGACAGGCTCAATGACGAGCAGCTTGTATGGCGCGTCCAGGCGCGGAGTATGCTCAGCGACCGTCACGCCGTCGAGCCGCTTGCCAAGTAGGGCGACAAGCTCGTGAGCTAGCTTGCGTGTTGAAACATAGGGAATCATGTGACCCTCGTATTCGCGAGAATTTCTTGCAGGACGCCACGGTTGCCAGCGTTCGTGATTGCTACCGCCCCGTTTCTCGTCTTGCCTTGGGTTTGATCACGCACGAGCACGTAGGAGCGTCCGCCGCTGGCTGCTTCCAGCCCCTCGTGACACTTGCGTTGAATCGCGTGGCTCTTCAACACCTGCTGGGAGAACTCGCGGCGGTTGAAAACAAACTTTGTTCGCCCCACCGCTCACCCCTTCTTCCACCCGACGCTGATCACGTCACCGACATGCCCGCCACCGTGTTTGCGGTGCCACACGGCAGGCTCGCTCACGACGAGGAGGCGCTGCCCGCGCACCACCGCAACATCGCCCTCACGCACGCCGGTTGGTGTACGCGACCGCGCGTAAATGTCGTACGCGACAGTCACGCCAGTAGAGACCGGCGTGTCCTGGTCTGTGCGTGTCATTGGTGCGACGAGCGCGCTAGTACTCAACACGGGCGTTGTGCGCCCCTCACTGGTAGGCCGGAAGAATTCCACGACTTCACTCACCGCGCGGTCTCCCGTCTGCCATGTCAACGAAGAATGCGCGCTGGCCTGCAATACCAAGAGCCTTGCGTTCACTCCTCGTCAAGTACAGGTCGCCGTCAGCGTTAGAAAACGTGAATGACTCCGTGAACGGGCCGTCTGTTTCCGAGCGTTGAGTGATCCCCGCCCAGTCGCCTGCCAGCATGGCTCGTTTCACCATCTGGCAGGCAACACGAACCACGCGCTCTTCCGGCAGGGTCCCCCAGTGGGAGCATTCGGCCTTAATCACGTCCACAGCGTCGGCCAGCAGTTTTTCTGCCTGCTTCTGCTCATCTCCCAAGAGTGGGTGCCACCGTGATTCCAGCTCTCCAACAGTGACAACCACGGTGGCATCCTTACTCATGCGTCATCACCTTTTTCAGCCGCGCGCGCCCGACGCCTTGGCCTTGAGCACTGCAAACGCATGCGGGTCAACAACAGCGGTCGTCAGCACGCATTCAGTGCGGTAGGCGATCTGGTTGTAGCCCTTCAGATCCATGCCCGTGGAGTCAGGATCACCGTATTCGATGATCTCGGAGTACACGTCGCGCACCAAACCCCAGCGGATCATGTTGAAGTCACCCATGATTGCCAGCACGCCGGTCTCGGGAGTGATCAGGCGACCGTTCACAGTGCCTGACGTGGCTGCAGGAATCGAATCCAAATACCCGGCATTCAGGTTAAGCGGAATCTCAGGGAACAAGCGCTGGCCAGTGGCTGCGACTCGTTCTTTGCGCAGCATGGACGCCCACGTCTTCGACAAGGCCACGCCGTTAATGTCGTACTCGTCAACCACTGCGTCTGCCAGCAGGTCAATGTCATTGACCGGCTTGCCTGAAGACGTCACCTGCACGCCGGATGTTGCCAGGCCTGTCGCACCGTCAATCGGGGTCTTGGGCTTGGGGTTGAACGCGTGGAAAACGATGTAGTCCAGGGCGCGGCCAATGGCCTTTGACTGGTCTTCCTGGATCTTCGAGATGATCTCCAGGCGATCGTCCTCGTCAGCCCACTTAAGCTCGTCGGTCACGCGAGTGGTCGTCACGAGCTTGTGACGCTTCGCGGCAACAGTGGACAGTTCCTGCTCGTAAGAGCCTTTCTTTGCGCCCTCGGAAACAATCTCCGCTTCAGACGCCCCGTTGAACACGAGGTATTCCTTGTCAGCAAACAGCTGAGGTTCGGAAGGGGAGAGTTTCGCGATGACGGAATCGTCCTTAGTCTTTGTCGCAATAGAAGCGACAACCTCCTTGGGGAGGGCGATCTTGCTTGTTGTCAGTGCC
>OIFX01000276.1_pt1 | contig 26422 bp, 18 predicted proteins | sample 1582151 | NCBI WGS metagenome assembly OIFX01 (sample SAMN07501068, study PRJEB24779) | human gut metagenome
TCCGACCCCACCTTTTGTATATCCCTATCTTTTGTGTGTCCCCGCGCCGTCTCTGTCCGCGAGGTCAGCGCTGAAAAAAGTCGGGAGCAAGAAAATCTCGCTCCCGACTTTAAAGCTATTTAGTTGTTAGTTAGCGGCGCGGAACTACTTTTCTTTCGGCGCCGGCAAAATCACGTCGCGTACCAGTTCCTGCAGATCGGTGTTGGACTTGAGGAACCCGCGTAGCGTACGCACGGTAGGCCCGAAGGTGTCGAACTCTTCTTCGCTCATACCGTCGACCTCGTAAGCGCGGCGGAAATCTTCCACCTTCATCAAGGTTTCCATGATTTCGTCTGCTACCGGTACGTCAAAGCGCGGCTCGTACTGGTAGTCGGACTCCTGGATCCGCTTGGACCAAGCGAAAGGCGGAGAAATCACGATGTCGCCACCGACTAGCTCGGTGTACTGCATGGTGTTGCGGAAAGCTGCAACTAGCATGCGGGAACGCAAGCCCCGTTTTTCGAACTCGGCAGCAGCCTTCTTGACGGCGGCGATTCCGCCCCATTCCAGGTGTCCCGGATTCAGAACCAGCTTGTCGCGGTTGGCGCAGATCTTCAGCCAGTCATCGAGACGGCCTACCATCAAGGTCACTACCGGACCCATCTTGGAAATGTCTTTGCCTTCAGCTTCGCGCCGTTTTAGGCCGCGCTCAATGGCTTCACCTGAGGCTACTGCCTGGGGCACGGAGAAGGACACGGTTACGTTCATGGATACGCCGCGGTAGGTGGCATCTTCGATGGCTTCAATCCCGGTCTTGGTGGCGGGTACTTTCACCACGATGTTGGGGGCCATCTCGGAGAACTCTACTGCCTGGTCGGCTAGAGCCTTGGCGTTGCGGTAGTTAGCCGGATCCGTCTGCACCGAGAGGCGACCGTTGCGGCCATTGGAAGCTTCGAATGCCGGTTCTAGCAGCTTGGCAGCTTCAATGGACATGTCTTTAACAGCCTGCCAACCGATTTCGGATTCGGTAGCGGTGGGCATGCTCTCGGCAATCTTTTTGATGCGAGGAGCCCAGATGTCTAGGTGCTTGGAAATAGTAGTGTAAGCGATGGTCGGGTTACAGGTCGCACCTACTCCGCCCCAAGAGATCGACTGACGTAGTTCTTCCAGATCGGAAGAGTCATTCCACAGCGCGGTCTTCGAATTCTTGGCTGCATCTAGCAGGGGACCGGGGGTCATTTTAATCTCGGTCATTGAGTCTCCTTCGTTCTACAACGGGCACCGCCCTCGGTGCCGGTTCCCTTCCAGGTTAAAGGGAAAAAGCTACAACGTCAAGACTTTGACAGGACAATAGAGCAAATGGGTAGTGACCTTAGTCACTTTTAGTGTTAAAGGCTAATGGTGAAACGGTATCGAGAGGCGCGGTAAACGTGGTCGCCAATTTCAATGGGAACCCCGGACTGGTCGTAAGCAATGCGTCGCATACTCAAAATTGCGGCTCCGCGTGACTCTTGTAGGGTTTCTGCTTCCTCGGTGCTGGCTTTACGGGCGGAAATGGTTTGCGAGGCGCTAACTACTTCATGTCCATGGCTGCGCATGGCGTCGTAGAGGCCGCTGGAGCGTAGTTCCTTTTCAGAAGGGGCTACCTGCAACGGGAGATAGTTAGTCATAATCGCTAGCGGTTCCCCATTGGCCAGACGTAAGCGCACGACCTTGATAACTGCTTGCCCTTCGCTAAGTCGCAGATCCTCCGCTATTTCCTTGTCGGCTGCGACCTCCTCGTAAGAAATAACTTTGGTGGTGGGCTTTTGCCCTGACTCTCGCAAGTCGTCGTAGAGGGAAGATAGTTTCACTTGACGATGAATTTCTTTGGGGGCAACAATGGTTCCTACTGCGCGTTTGCGCACCACCAGGCGCAAGTCGACTAAAGATTGTAGGGCGCGGCGAGCAGTGGGGCGCGATACTCCCAGGCGAGAGGCCATTGATAGCTCGTCCTCCAGTTTCGCGCCGGGTGGGATAGTGCCGTCCAGGATTAGATTCTTTATGGGTTCAGAAATCTGGTGATACAGGGGAACGGGCGAAGAGTGGTCAAGCTCAATGTCGGTTACGTAGGTTTTGAGCGTGGCCATGGGGTCCCTCCTTGTGGGGCGTTAAGCTACAATAGCGCCAAATGTTAGATAGTTCTTACATTAATGCAGAATACACCTAAAATTAATATTTGTGACAACTTTCGTTAGCTATATGTAATTTGTTTTGCCGCCGACCGGGCAGCCGCCGGTTGGGTAATTTGTTTTGAAGGCTTCCCCTCCTCTTAGATCTTTGCTAGAATGTCATTACAAAGCGCTGCAAGTTTGTGATAGCCGTCGCGAGCGGCGCTGACGATGTAGTCAACAACGATGTAAAAAGGGGATCGCTGGTATGAACAGTTTTAAAGTGCCGGCCGTAGATGTGCTCACCATCGGGCGCTCGGGGATAGATATTTATCCGCTGCAGACCGGAGTAGGGCTCGAAAAGGTGGAACAGTTCGGAAAATTCTTGGGCGGCAGTCCCATGAACGTCGCGGTAGCAGCCGCGAAGCTGCGCCACTCTTCCGCGATCATCACCGGAGTGGGCAAAGATCCTTTCGGTAAGTTCGTGCGTTCCGAGATGCGCTCTTTGGGGGTGTATGACACCTATGTGGTGGATAATCCCAACTTTGCCACCCCGGTAACGTTTTGCGAGATTTTCCCGCCTGACGATTTCCCCCTCTACTTCTACCGGGAGCCTTCCACTCCTGACCTGGAGTTAACGGAAGCAGATATTCCCGAGGACGCCGTGAAAAACGCCAGGATTTTTTGGATTTCCGTTACCGGCCTCTCGGAAGAACCCTCGCGCAGTGCCCACCACCACGCCCTAGACCTACGGGATTTAGGAGACAAGGATAAATGGACGATTGCCGACCTAGATTACCGCTCTACTTTCTGGAGCGATGAAGAAACCGCTCACCGCGAAGTGGAGCGGATGCTAGAGAAAGTTTCAGTCGCAGTGGGCAATAAAGAAGAATGCCGCATTGCAGTGGGAGAAACCGAGCCGGATCGCGCCGCCGACGCCCTCTTAGAGCGAGGAGTAGAAATCGCGGTAGTTAAGCAGGGCCCCCTGGGAACCCTGTGCAAGACCCGGGAAGAACGGATTGAAGTACCGGTAACTCCGGTGAAAGTCACCAATGGACTGGGTGCGGGCGATTCCTTTGGAGGGTCGCTGTGCCACGGATTGCTCTCCGGCTGGGATCTCCCGCAGATTATTTCGGCGGCCTCCACTGCCGGGGCGATTGTAAGCTCCCGTTTGGAATGTTCCACGGCGATGCCTTCTGAACCGGAAATCTTAGACATGATTTCCAAGAACCCGCAGTCCGCTCCGATTGTTACTAAGAGGTAAGACGATGGGAAAGCTAATCTCAAAACTGGCAGAAATCCGGACCTTTGAACCGGAACGGATAGCGAAAACTCTGGAAAACCGTCCTCGTCCCAGCCTGAAAGAAGCGCTGCAAGGAAAAGACGGTAAACCGGAAAAACTGATGGTCATTGCTTGCGACCACCCGGCACGGGGGGCGCTGGCAGCAGGAGATGATCCCTCCGCCATGGCCGACCGAGAAGAATTGCTGGCGCGCTGCGTAGAAGCACTCTCGCGGCCCGGAGTAAACGGTTTCCTCGGAACCGCCGATATGATCGAGGACTTGGCGCTGCTGGGCGCCCTCGATAATAAAGTGGTTTTCGGATCCATGAACCGCGCCGGACTAGCAGGGGCTACTTTCGGAATGGATGACCGCTTCAACTGCTACGACGCTCAAGGCGTGGAAGATGCCGGTTTGGCCGGGGGAAAAATGCTAACCCGGATCAACTATGCAGATGCCGGTACCGTCTCTACTTTGCAGGCGACTGCCCGCGCTATTGATGAACTAGCAGAGCGGAAACTGATGGCGATGGTCGAGCCGTTTATTTCGGAAGGCCCCGCGGAAAAGGTTAGCAACGTCCTCACCCCGGAAGCTGTTATCAAGTCGATGGCGATTGCGGCCGGGCTGGGACGAACCAGTGCCTATACCTGGTTGAAACTTCCCTGCGTTGCCGAGATGGAACGCGTCATGGAAGCCACTACACTTCCCTCTTTGATCCTAGGGGGAGAAGTATCTAAGGATCCCGATGCCGCCAGGGAGTCATGGGGTAAAGCTTTGCGGCTGCCCAATGTCTTAGGGTTGGTCATCGGTCGTTCACTATTATTCCCGGCCAGCGGCGATGTGGCGCGGGCCGTAGACGAGACGGTAGGTTTGCTATGAGTGATAACGAAAATTATTTATTCCGCGACGGTCAGCTAAAAAATGGCCAGTTCGAGTTGGATTTAACTCCGGAAAAAGCCGGTTGGGAGTTCTCGGGACTGAAGGTCTTGAATCTGCCGGCGGGAGCCAGCCAAGAGGTCACCTCCGGTAACTCCGAACTGCTGGTTTTACCGCTCGAGGGCGGCTGCACAGTTAAGGTTGGCGGTGAAACTTTCGAAATCAAGGGACGTAAGGATATCTGGAGTGAAATCACCGATTACCTGTACGTACCGATTAACACCACCTTTACGGTGAGCAGCGAAAAAGGTGGGCGGTTCGCGCTGCCTAGTTCGGTAGCCAAGAACGAAAAACCGCTGCGCTACTGCCCCCAGGATGAAGTCATCTCCATGATTCGCGGTAAGGGCGACTGCACCCGGGAAGTCCACAACTACACCATGGGCAATCCGGTAGAAGTTGACCACGTGCTGGTCACCGAAGTGATTACTCCCGGTGGTAACTGGTCTTCGTATCCTCCTCACAAACATGATGAGCATTCCGAAACTGAACGGATTTTGGAAGAAATCTATTACTACCAGGTAAAGCCGGCTGCCAATGGCACTACCGGAATGGCGTTGCAGCGGATCTACCCCTCTAAAGGACACACTATTGATGTGTGCGCCGAGGTACACAGCGGGGACGTAGTAGTAATGCCGCACGGTTGGCACGGCCCGTCCGTGGCCGCGCCCGGATACCACCTGTATTATTTGAATGTAATGGCCGGCCCGGCTGAAGACGCCACCTGGCTGGTAACTGTTGATCCCGACTATGTCTGGCTCACCGAAGATTGGGGTGGCGGCGAAGTCGACCCCCGTCTGCCCATGACCAACGCCACCATCAAGGAGGACTAAGGATGGCAAAATTTGAGACCGTTCGCCTAACCACCGCGCAGGCGACAATCCGCTTCTTAATCAACCAGTATTCCGAGCGTGACGGCAAAGAATACCGTCTGATTCCCGGTACTTTCGGGATTTTCGGACACGGAAACGTGTGTGGCATCGGTCAGGCGCTGCTGCAAAACGAACTAGATTCCACCCCCGATGGGGGAGTAATGGAATACTACATGCCGCGTAACGAGCAGGGCGCAGTCCATGCGGCCGCGGCTTTCGCTAAAGCCAAGAACCGGCTGCAGACGCTGGCAGTTACCACTTCGATTGGTCCAGGCGCCTTGAATATGGTGACTGGCGCGGCGCTGGCCACCACTAACCGGGTGCCGGTATTGCTGCTGCCTTCTGACCAGTTCGCTACCCGCTACCCGGATCCGGTGCTCCAGCAGCTAGAGGATCCGCGTTCTTTGGACGTAACCGTTAACGATGCGTTCCGTTGCGTATCGCGTTTCTTCGACCGGATCAACCGGCCTGAACAGCTAATGCCGTCCTTGATGAACGCGATGCGGGTACTGACTGACCCGGCCGAAACCGGCGCAGTAGTGCTGGCAATGCCGCAAGACGTACAGGCCGAAGCCTTCGATTGGCCGGTAGAAATGTTTGAAAAGCGGGTTTGGCATGTACGCCGCCCGGCAGTATCTGAGACCGAGATGGCGCGGGCGGCAGCGATTATTAAGTCGGCGAAGCGTCCTCTGATTGTTTCCGGTGGGGGCACGATCTATGCGGAAGCCTCCCAGGAGCTACGCGATTTGGCGAGCGCTACCGGGATTCCGGTATCTGACACCCAGGCAGGTAAGGGCGCCATCAACTATGACCATGAATGCGCCGTGGGGGGCGTCGGTTCTACCGGTGCCAATAGCGCGAACCATTTGGCGGATAAAGCAGATGTGGTGATCGGGGTGGGTACTCGCTACTCGGACTTCACTACTGCTTCCCACACCCAGTTCAAGAACCCGGATGTGCGCTTTGTAAACATCAACGTGAAAGCCTTCGATGCGGCTAAACACGCGGGTGAAATGGTGGTGGCTGACGCCAAGTTGGCGCTGGCTGCTTTGAAAGAAGCACTCGGGGATTACCGGGTATCCGAAGATTACAGCAAGGAAATCGCCAGCGAGCGCGAAGACTGGTTCGAAAAGACCGCCGAATGTTACGGTGCCCATGATCAAGAGTTGCCGGCGCAAACTGAGGTGTTCGGGGCGCTTAACGACATGATGGGCGACAACGATGTGGTGATTAACGCCGCCGGGTCGATGCCGGGTGATTTGCAGTGCCTGTGGCAAGCGAAGACTCCGGTGCAATACCACGTAGAGTATGCCTTTAGCTGCATGGGATATGAAATCCCGGCGGCTATGGGTGTCAAGATGGCGTTGCCGGATTCGGAAGTAGTGGCGATTGTCGGTGACGGTACCTACCAGATGTTGCCGATGGAACTGGCCACCGTGGTGCAGGAAAACATCAAGGTTATCTATGTTTTGCTGCAAAACTACGGGTTCTCTTCGATTGGCGCGCTTTCGGAGTCGCGCGGCTCTCAGCGTTTCGGTACCCGTTACCGGATGGGTGCCGGTAACCCCCATAACGAGGACGGGGAGCTGCTGCCGGTAGATATCGCCAAGAATGCGGAATCTTGGGGAATTAAGGTGCTGAAGGTGCACACTATCGAAGAGTTCCGGGATGCCTACCGCCAGGCAGAGAAATCTGAGCGGGCAGTGATGATTCATATCGAGACCAACCTGTTTGGTCCGAACCCGCCGAACTGTTCTTACTGGGACGTGGCGGTGCCGGAAGTTTCTCGTATTGAATCCACGCAGCAGGCTCGTAAAGAATACGAGGAAGCGCTGGTGGATCAGCGTCACTACTGGAAGCAGTAGCCAATAGTCTCTGGCAAATCTGATAGTGAATGAGTCGGGCTAACGCCCGAAACTCCCGGGGCAGAGAGCCTTTTGGGATAACCCCCAAAAGCTCCCCGCCCCGGGAGTATTTATATGGGCTGGGTTTATTAGCCGCTATCGGGGCTGGTATCTATTTATCGAGTTCAGTCTGCCTATAGATGTACTTTTCGCAGCGCTAGGGTTCCAGGATCCCCTTGGTCTGCTTAGCGAAGAAATCTTCTAAGGTCTGGGAGTAATACTTTGTCAGGTGGTCATGATCCATATAGACGTAAAGATTACCGACCAAAGGACTGCACGCATCGTTGGGACATATCTGCGGCGATAAATCCACGAAATGGAAACCAGGGTTTTCTACAGGTAGACCGTTAAGAGTCTTCGAATATACCTGCCCATAGGGGACGCCACAGGACTGGGGATTAGGGGCGGACACAGCGCACTCATAGATATTTTGAGAAAAATTGGGGGTGTCTCGCATCCCGATTACCTTTATCCCCTTTGCCAGGAACTTGGACACTACATCTGGGTGGCCAGGTAATACTTGATCGGGGCTACCAGGTTGCGTAAGCGTGGAAACCATAATCACCGCATCGAGTTTTACCTTATTTAACGCCCAATCCAATCCTGCCTGTGCCCATTTTTTGCAGGTATCGTCATGGCCATTGAAGTCCCGGGAGATCTTGCAGCCTCCCATCAGCAGCGCGGCTAAATTCCAGTTGCGTTTCTCTGCCGTTTTTTGGATGGCGGGCAAGTATTGCTCGGCATGGGAATCACCAAATACCAGGACATTAGGGCCACCAGTACCTTCCTGGTGAAGCTGACGACAAGAATTGTTGTGACCGGCGGCTTCTCCAAAATCTGGTGCCCCGGCAAAGGTTCCGATACAGGAATAGGGTAGTCCCGCCCACTGCTTATCTAGCTCTCCAGGAGCGGGCAAGGGATCTTCTTTAAAACTGGTGGGCGGATTTTTCTGTAGGAGGATTCGCGCGCCGGGGTGACTAGAAACAGTGACGTGCTTGGCGGGAGAGATTCGCTTGTTTATCTGCCAAGAGGCAGTAGCAATGCCACCTGCACCTACCGCCAAAGCCAAGACAATAACGCTGACTTTATGCAGCCAGGTCTTGTTGAATAGTTTCAGGGAACGTACTGGGTTATCAACCAGCTCGGTTAGTAGGACTGCTAGCCCTAAGGAAACTAGGAATAGGAATCCGCCCTCGAAAAGAGAAAGGTTAGCCTGCTGACGGGCGCCCATATAAACCGCGAAGATTGGCCAGTGTACCAGGTAAAGGGCGTAGGAATTATCCCCGATATATACCAGAGGACGGCAAGACAACAGCCGTGCCGAGCTGGAGTTTGAATCACTGCGAACAAATAGCATTACTAGGCATGCCGCGACTATGGGCAGGAGGCAGATGGGGCCGGGGTAGGTGCCTACGGAGAGCAGACCGAAAACCATGATGATTGCGATGGAAATCCACCCCAGGGCGTCGTGCCATTTGGATCCGGCTTTAACCCTGTTCATAGCGAGAGCCGCTAACACTCCGATCGCGAACTCCCAAAATCGAATGCGCGTGTCGAAATAGTATTGCGAAGCGGTGCCGTCGAAAAACTTTAGTAGTAACCAGACAAAGGAGATCAGGGCGGAGAGAGAAAAAACAGTGAAAATCCCTTTGCGGACGGAGATTTTTAATTTGCGACAAAGCAGGGCGGTTACCGCAAAAACTACCGGGAAGATCAAGAAAATTTGTCCTTGGACTGCAATGCACCACATATGCATTAGCGGAGAGGACAGGGAATGGTCGGCAGCAAAATAGTCGACTAACTCTGACTGTAAATACCAGTTTTGGTAGTAAAACAAGGATGGCCAGGACTGGTTGATAATCTCATTCCATCTAGTCTTAGGCAGATATTTGATGGTTAACGCGATCGCAGAGAGGATGGTGACCACCAAGGGAGGAAGCAGGCGGCGGAATGTTTGAATCCAGCGTTTGCATACTGAATAGCTCTTACCAGCATCGGATCCGCGGATAAAGGAATCTGCTAAGAGGAAAGCAGAGACCATGATGAATACATCCACCCCGATGGGGGAGCCTACCTGCCAGGCGTGGAACACTATGATTTGCAAGGCGCAGAGGGCACGCAATCCTTGAATTTCGGGGCGGAAGCGCCGTTTTTTAGAAGAAGTCGGGACTAGTGGCGAGCTCATTGCGGTGTTCTTTCGGTAGGTTAGCTTCCTAAGGATGGTATTGCAGCACGATAAATATATGCAATCTACTGTCACATAAAAAACGGCTTGGGTGAGGTCCATCCCCACCCAAACCGGTAGTTTAATTATTTATTTTTATATTTTTAGGCGAAAGGCTGTGATTTTTCGTCTAGGGTCGCAATCGCTGCTGCCGGTAGGCTCAGGCTGGCGGAAGGCACCAGATCCTTTAGCTGCTCCGGATTACGTGCAGAGGCAATCGGGGCGGCCACGCCCTTGGCGCGTAGCCAGGAGAGAGACACCGCGGTGGGGGTGGAGTCGAGTTCTGCAGCTACCTTTACCAGGGTATCTACCAGCGCAAAAGATTCGGGACGATTGTATTCCGATAAGAAATCGCTGCGATCCTTGCCCGCCAGGTCTTCTGCTTTACGGTATTTTCCAGTGAGGAAGCCGGAAGCCAGCGAGAAGTAGCTGAACTCGGCAACTCCGAATTCTTTACAAATCGGCTGGTAGTTTTCTTCAAACTCTTTACGGTAGAGCAGGTTGTATTGATTTTGGATCGCGACTGGTGCTGACAGGTTCTCCTCTTTAGCAAGCTGGAACCATTCGCGCATCCGGGCAGGGGAAAAGTTTGACATGGCCACGTAACGGATCTTGCCCGCTTTTACTAGCGCATCGAAGGCTTTTGCCATCTCGGCGATAGGGGTCTTATTGTCATCGAAATGCGCGTAATACAGGTCGATGTAGTCGGTTTGTAGCCGGTTGAGGGAAGCCTCGCAGGCAGCCTGAATATTTGCGGGGGACAGGCCGGGAAAATCGGGGTGTTGGCTGACTTTAGTGGCGATAACTACCTGGTCACGTGCTTTGCGCTCACGCAGCCATTCGCCAATTACGGTCTCGGATTCTCCGCCTTTTAACCCTTCGCCCCAGGCAGAATAAACATCGGCAGTATCAATGAAGTTCCCGCCTGCTTCCCGGTACGCATCTATTACCGCAAAGGAATCAGCCTGATTACTGGTCCAACCGAAAGTGTTAGCCCCTAAAGCCAGTTCAAAAACGGAAAGTTCAGTGCCCTTAACCTGGTACATTATCTCCTCCAAAAGTAATTGTACTGTCAATTGACATGATACTAGTCTCGGGGCTCAGGTGCAGAAACATTGCGGGGGGCAATGACCTGGTGGGGTTTCGCTGTTGCTTAGCTCTGCTGTCTTTTCTGACATCGAAAAGAAAAACTCAGATTCTGCATAGTAATGCAGCAAGGAACCTGCATGGCGTGCTCATATTACAAGAGTTGGAACAGTAGAATTCGTGACCAGAAAGTTAAAGTATTAATTTTGCCAGGATGGGTGCAGATGTTCGAAAAATCTGAATCATTACATGTCAAAGAAGCTCTGTTTAACAAGCGCAAAGAACTGTCAATAGTAATCGCGTTTGCACTATTATTTACGTTAATTGACCTGGTAGCTCAGTGGGCTTTAACTCTCCAACCCAGTTGGGGAAACTTGTCTGGAGCACGAATTGTATTAGTCTTCCTTTTAGGAATTGTTCTTGCGAGTTTTACGCTATTCCTGTACCAATACACAAATGGCCGAAAAACTAGAGTTAGTCCTCAAACTCGTTTAGTCACAAACTTAGCAGCTGTATTTTTGTCGCTAGCTTCCTCAGTCATCTGGTTTTTGCGTTATTGGCCGGTGACATCAATGAACGATACCTGGTATATCCTAAATAACCCTTGGGGGGTTTCCGCTCAGCATCCGATTACCTATGGCGCACTTGTGAGAATACTGGTGAACGCGGGATCGGTGTTAACAAATTTTTCTCTCAGTAAAGGTCTTGCCTTCGCTGCGTTAGTCCAGATGATCCTGTGGGCTTTAATGGTCTTATTTATGGTGGATACGTTGTTCCTCCTAGGGACTCCGACCTGGGTGAGTTGGCTAGTGATAGCAGTGGTAACCGGATCTCCGGTAATCGTTAATTACTCCTACACTTTAGTAAAAGATGCGCCTTTTATTTGGGCAATCGTTATGTCATCGATCGTTTTACTGCGCATTTTTCTTACGAAAGGTAAGAGTCTAAATAAAAACAGTTTTCTTATTATTTCATTTCTATCCTTTCTGGCGCTAGGAATTTTGCGTAATAATGGTTTCTATATTCTAGTGCTAATGGTTCCGGCAGTAATTTTAATGTCCTCTAAATCTAGATTACGTGCAGCTGTAATCATGATTCTTTGTGTATCGTTAGCTATGGTGCCTGCTAAATTAAGTAAAATAGCTGCCGGTGATCCTTTCTATCAAGAACGCGTAGGAATTCCCCTGCAAATGGTCGGTTATGCGATGTCCCATAATCCCCAATGTTTTCCAGAAGAGCAATATAAGTATTTCACCAGTTTTATGACATATGAGTCATGGAAAAAATACTATCATCCCCGAACTGTAGACAGTATTAAATATCATGGGGTACTAGATGCTTCCTGGTTGCAAGCTCATCAAAGCGAATTTATGCCAAACCTTTTAAAATCTGTTCCGAATTGTCGTAAAGAGTTTATTAAAGGATATTTAATGCATACGTCAGAATATTGGAGAATTGATCCCCCAAATGTTGCAACCACCGGAGGACAATCCTACTTCGATTCGGCGGTGTCAAATGAATGTGGTGATCATGACTGGTTACTTGAAAAATTGACAGAGCATTCCGTGGTAAACCATTCGAAATTGCCCGGAACTATGACGCTAGCTCTCGATAAATGGGCGGATATTTCTAAGAAAATGACCCCGGGAGGTGGGCCATGGTTATGGGGTATGCTGCTTTTGCTTATGGGTGCTTTGTACGTTAAGCGCTGGGAGATAGCGGTTGTCCTGGCTCCTTCTCTAGCAGCCTGGGTTACCTTGCTCTTAGGCTCTCCGGTGGCCTCCCCCTTTAGGTATATTGCCTTCGCTCCTCTAATCACTTTGTTTGCCTTCGCCATGATTTTTTCAAATCCTGAAAAATGGCGGCGAAATTTTGTGGAAAATACATGAGTGTTCCGCTTGCCATTACACTATGAGAGGCGAGTGGAATATCATTGCTGCGTTTGGAGGCGCTAGCCAGTATTTGCTGATTCACCCTATACAATGGGCACGTGAATAGTAGTGAGCTAATTTGCCCCGATCTTAGCTTGGTGGTGCCTTGTTATCGTGAGGAAGCTAATCTAATAGACTTGTATAACGCGGTTGGGGCGGCTTTGGGCCAAGATATTGATTGGGAGTTAGTGCTAGTTGATGATGGGTCGCCCGACAAGACTTTGCAGGTCGCAAAGGATTTAGCAAAGCAGGATCGGCGAGTTAAAGTTATTGGCTTTTCCCGTAACTTCGGCAAAGAGGCCGCCATGTTGGCTGGCTTGGAATATTCCAGCGGACAGCGGGTAGTGATTATGGATGGCGATTTGCAGCATCCACCTTCGTTGATCCCGGAAATGCTAAAGAAAATGGACGTGGAGGATGCGGATCAAGTTATCGCCCGCCGGGATCGAACCGGGGATCCGGCGGTACGCACCGGGCTTTCTCGTCTTTACTATCGGTTTGTTAATTCCATGATGGATGTGAAATTAGCGGACGGTGCGGGGGATTTTCGCGTGCTTTCACGGCGCGCCGTGAGGGCGATTTTATCTATGCCGGAGGCTCAACGCTTCTCGAAAGGGCTATTTTCCTGGATTGGGTTTCCGACAGTAGAAATAACTTACCGGAATGTGCAGCGGGAGGGTGGGGAATCTTCATGGAATACCCGCAAACTTTTCAATTACGCGATTGATTCGGTGCTGTCGTTTAATTCTCGGCCGCTGAGAGCGGTGATCTGGCTAGGTGGAGCGGTGTTTACCCTGGGAGTCGTCTACTTTATCTACCTGTTTATTAGCTGGCTGATTAATGGGGTGAGTGCGCCGGGCTATATCACTACTATTGCCGCGATTATTGCGTTTGGAGGAGTGCAGCTGGCCTCCATTGGGATCGTTGGTGAATATGTAGGCCGTATCTATACAGAAGTTAAACGGCGTCCGCACTACATTGTGGCCACCGAGGAAAATATTTGATTAACTTCCAGGAGTGCCATGAGTAAAAAGATCGAAAGGTTGAGAAACCTGGCCACGAAAAGTCCAACGGTAAAAAATATCTCGACACTTCTATCGGGAACAGTTTTGAGCCAGTTACTGGCTATCGCTACTACGCCGATTATTTCCCGTCTATATACTCCCGAGCAGATGGGGCTTTACACCCTATTCACCTCGGTAGCAGCGATGTTTGTGGCGATAGCAGGCCTTAGATACGATCTAGCGATAGTGCTCCCAAAGTCGCATGGTAATGCGCGCCTGCTTAGAAATACCGTAACGGCAATAATTGGAGTTTTCAGTATTATCATCACGGTTCTATTGATTCCTTTTGGAGAACTACTGGCGAACTGGCTGGGCAATCCGGCACTTGCGCCCTGGCTCGTTTTCGTAGGAATCGCTGTTTTTACGCTTGCGCAAGTCAACTCCTTTAGCTATTGGTTTACCCGCACCCTCGAATACAAGGCCATTTCAATTAATAAAGTAGAAATGTCAGGGTCTATTGCTGTCCTCCAAATCCTGTTTTCACTTCTACATGTCGGGGGAGTAGCGGGTCTCATTATTGGTCATATCGGAGGTCAGACAATCGCTACCGGAACTCTCATGTATAAAGGGCGGCGGCTGGCAGCGGGGGAGAGCAGACCAACGGTTTCGCGGAGGCAACTTTTGAGTCGCTACAAAAAGATGCCGCTAATAAATGGTCCCAACGCTTTAGTGGATGCGGTACGCCTTAATGGGATCATGATGATGGTGGGCGCATTTTACTCCGCAAGTTCAGTTGGACAGTTCGGTCAAGCCTGGCGGTTAATGCAGGCTCCACTAAGCTTGGTGACCGGAGCGGTTTCTCAGGTTTTTTATCAAAAATTTGCAACTATAAAACCGGGACAGATGACCGGCTTAGTGAAAACCTCTGTAAAGTTTTCCTTAATGTTTGGGGTTTTACCGTTCCTAATCCTTGCTATCATCTCTCCCTGGTTATTTCCGTGGTTTTTAGGATCAGCGTGGGCAGAATCTGGAGTTATAGCCCAAGCCCTAGTTCCTTGGCTTTTTCTGAACGTGGCAACTTCCCCCATATCCACCATGTTTTTGGCAGCTGATAGACAATTTGATTTATTTATTTTTGCGGTAGCCTATATGCTCACCGGCTTGGGAGCGGTCTACATTGGCTCGTACTTGAATTGGTCACTGGTGGAAACCACCTGGTTACTCTCACTATCAATGGCGGTATGCTTAGCTGGAATGATTACCCTAGCTTTACGGGCTGCCCATAAATTCGATGACCGGGCAGTGCAATAACCTAGACCCAACTACTGGTTATAAGAGCTTCGTTTTTGTCAGGTAAGCGAAGAATCGAGGTTTTGTAATATTGACCGACCGCGCGGTTACTTTCGGATGACTATTCCTCGGATTCGGTTGGCCACTTGTGGACTAACCACTGCCCAACCTCCAGTGATTTCTACACTAGCGTTGCGACTGGCTGCAGAGCCCAGGTAGATCCGTGTGGGACTCGGAATAGTCTTATCCAGCGTCATTAACACGGGACCGCTCGTAGCGTTTGCCGCAGCTGCAGCGGTCATAACATCTGGATAGGCTAATCCATTTGCTATAAATATCTTGGAAGCCCTCGGAAAGTTCGCACTCGCAACCTTCGCAGCGGTATCAAACCTATCTTTCCCTAGGTATGGTACCGAAGTAATCTGGTTCCTCTGGGTAGCGCGGACTGCAGCTCCCCCTACCGCATGAACTTTTGCTCCCGTGTGTCTGGTTATCTCGGGCTTTATAGAAGTAGGGATAATCTCATCGTTAGTCAGAAGAATGGGGGCGGTTAAACCGCCCGCAAGGGGCGCTGCTACCGCAGCATCGGCATAGGCTGTCCCGGAAGCTAATACAATATTTTGGGAAGCTCCGTTAGCTCTAAATAGTTGCTGTGCGACCAGCGCCGAAGATTTGTAACGGTCGCTTCCGCCTAAACGGCTGACCGAGATTCCCAGGGCTCTTAGCTGATTTTCTACACCCGCTCCGAGCACCCCAGAACCCCCGACTAAGGTAACTTTCTTGATGCCAGATTTTATTAGATATTGCCTGGTGGAAGCATCCAACTTGTTAGGTAATGCGTACAGCAAGGGACCATTTACCTGTTGACACAGCGGAAGTGCTACCGCTTGATCTGTGTATCCCTGGTAATTAGCTATTACTGCCTCTTTTGGATTTTCGTAGTTTGCTGCCGCGCTACCGGTAGCAACTTTGAACCGGTTGTTGCCTCCATTACGGTATACGGATAGCCCAGGGTAGAGACGATAGGTGGAGGCTTGATTAAAGCCGCCGGTAAATCTAACAACGCCTAGTAACTTAGTTTCTGGATCGGGTGGATCAATCGCACGTATTCCGCCCCGAGATAGGTTAATTCCCTCAAGCGAATATTGAGTTGCAGATATTTCGAACGGCATCATGTCTATCCGCGCGAAAGCTTTGTTTCCGTCAGAAACCAGGGATTGTGCGTTGTTGCCTAATCTCTGTTTTGCCATTGTTTCTCCGGAAGCAGGATCTAGGGTGAAGAACCATCCAGTTGAGGAACACCCCACCACAAAGGTTGAATGTTTATACTGGAGGAGTAACACTCCCGTGAGTTCATGATCTCCTTTAACCGGAATCTTGCTCCAGATTTTCTTGAACTGGTCTCCTGTAGTAGCTATCTTGTAAATTGCTGCGCTGCGTCCTCGCACAGTCGAGTTCGGAAGGGCTTCTCCGTAATTTTCGGTAGAGGCGTAGAGGGTGTCGCCTGAGGCGGTTAAGGCAACAGCGGTGTCGTCTCCAAAGGGCCGGGGAATCGATTTGATTAACTTCCCGGAAGCCGTGTCGAAAACAGTAATGTTTCCGCCCATGAAACCATAAGCCGGTCGGGTAGAGATATAGAGTCTTTGGGCCTGTTTGTCGACGGTGATAGCCCGGGGGCGCATTTGGGTCCCCGGTATCTTTCCAAACAACACCGGTTCATCGCTCCCCTTGGGGATCTTATAAATCTGTGCAGAAGGGTAAATAGCAAGGTATAGTGCATCATCAGATTTAGTCCAGGCCTTAATCTCGCCTGGTATCCGATGATAAATGGTTTTCCCAGTTCTTAAATCACTGCTCGAAACTTGCCAATGCCCGAACGAGTACAGTCGGTTATTCCAGACAGTAGCACCAAACCCTACTACTTCGTGACTAAGAACCGTGGTGTTGTCAGGGTGAGACATGTCGGTAATTTTTGCAACCGAGAACTCAGCAGTGCGGTCGGAGCTGCTATCAACGGCATTCTTCAAAGATACTACAGTCCCAGATCCCCCGACTGCCTTCAGGTCTGTACCCCCGAGGATGTCTATTTTCCGGTATTCCTCCCCGGGTAGCGGAGTGCCGAGGGCAATCGGAGTAGGAGTGGGAGATTGCAAATCCAGGGAATAAAAAGTTCCTTCAGAGCGTGCGGAAAAGTAGAGTTTTGAGTCATGAATTGCCAAGGTCTCAATAGTTTTGGCTCCGGGTACTTTAATCTTTGCCTGGCGTTTTAAGAAGAGAGCTCCATTAATCATAACTGGCTTATAAACATAGATACTGCCCGTGGGTTCGCTACCTAAGACCAACGAACCATTACCGAAAGCCATTGAGTAAGCGAACGACTCCGCCTGTATTTCTGGATCGTTGTGGTACCTGATGTTGCCATTTTCGTAGATAGCAATTTTTGTCGGTGTCCCCAGCCCCATAACTAACGCATTATTCACCTTCGCCATCGATCTGATGTAGAGTTTACTTGAAAAGCGATAAACTTCTTTAACGGTTTTTGAGTTTAGATTAACTTCTAGTAGACGCGCTCCGTTCGGATTATAGGTTCCCATCCACAAGATGCTGGAACTCTTTTGCGCTGAGGCCATAACTATTTCTGGCGCTTCAAGACTCACCGTCTTTTCTGCAGCCCCCGTCGAAGCATTGAAAAATGATAGCTTACCTGGCGTGTTGATGCCTACAATAACATTGGAACCTACTACTTGCAGATCCCATGCTCCTGAGCCCGGCAAGGATATTACTCGGTCAATTCGAGTCATATCAGGTGTAATATGGAGTAGTCTGCCTGGTTGTCCCAATCGGGACGCCACCCATGTCCCATTGGCATCACTCTTACCAGCAGTAAGAGCACCAGTTAAAAGGGCATCTGGGTAAACGGTCTCTCTTCCCAAGCCTGAAGGAAGTTCCGTGGAGCGTAATCCTTGCGGGCTACGCAAAGCATTCTCTGAGGTTACCGCTTCGGGGACTTTCTGTGGAGATACCTCCAGGTTAGATAAAGGGCCGCGTTCAGGATCTTGGTTGCTTTCCACATCTAACTCTGATGCAGGAACTGTCGGTGAACTATCGGTATCGGTGGATGGAGCTGCCACCGCTGGTGGCAAAAAGGCAAATGAGAGGGCGGCGACAATTAGTGGGATAACATTTAAATGTAATTTCATGTTCATGTCTATACCTGAAGCAGGGTTGTCTTTCAGCTTAGTAGCGGCAATCTCGGGCTTAAAGCCAAAGCTATCTTAAACTATTATAAAATTCCAAGAGCTGGTCGCAAGATTTGCTCAAACTGCGTTTTTCGACCACGAAGCTGCGAGCATTCCTCCCCATTTCTAACTGACTGTTTTTGTCCAGGGAAAAGAATCTCTCAATTTGTTGGGCGAGTGAATCTGGGTTTTCTCTCTCGGCGGTGAAACCAGTAGTTCCCTCCTCTAGCATTTCGGGTGCCCCTCCGGAGCGGTTAACTATAACAGGGGTTCCGCAAGCTTGCGCTTCTAGTGTGACTAGCCCTGCCGCTTCTTCCCGACCTTGATATTGCTGGGTAGCGAAGACAAACAGATCGGCTGCCTGCAGAGCTTTTTTAACTCCGTTCCTGTCAGTGGAACCCTGATAGATGACATGGGGATTTTGTTGCTGTGCGGCGATGACTTCCTGCTTTAGAGGACCGTCCCCTATCAAAAGCAATCTATGAGGTAAACGCGAGTACAGTCGATTTGAAGCCTGTAGCAAGGTTGGTATTCCTTTGGCAACGCTCAAGGCACCGACCTGAATAATCGTGGGTATTTCGTTTTCAATACGGTGTGTTGGCGGCACAAAATAATCAGTATCAATCCCCTGGTAGTGAACGTGAAGTTTGTTGGCGTTGAGTCCGCTTTGAATAGCCTTATCTGCCAAGAATTTACTAACGGGGAAAATCAGCTTTGCGTATTGGTTGACAGCAAGATAATTCTTATGGTGCCAACGTTCCTTGAAAGTGCTCGGCGGGTGAAGCTGGTTAAAAACGTCTCCACCGTGCAGGGTAACTACTAGAGGAACATCGGATTCCCGAGAGGTATTCACTGAGGGAAGCGCCCAGGTAGCAAAATGGTGGTGAATTACGTCTGGCTGGTATTTGTTTATCATTCGGGAAAGACGTTGCAGTGCTAGCGGAATTAGCAGTTCTCGTTGATGAAAAGATACTCTACCCCCCAAAGAAGGTGTGGCGGAGTGGAACGGGGTTTTTATGTTTGGATCTGTTTTTTCGAGAATTAGACCAAAGAGCTCGCCTTGTATGGAACGCATATTTTCAGCATGTTGAATTGCGAAATAGGTGGGTGGGACTCTACAAGTACCTATCGTGAACGCTACTTTTATTTTTTCTTTACTCATTCTTATTCGAGGTTGCCATATTCCTACGTCTTTAATCCTAACCGTAGGAGCATGTGCTAGAGGAAAACTCGTTGTGTTTGCACGGAATTTGCCGTTTCAGTTCCCCACTCATTTCCTATAACTTAATAGTGCTTGTCGTATGAACTGGTGCAGAGGGTGAACTGGGGCTATTTCGAAGAATCGTAACGCTGAGTTATGAACTTTTTCAAGCGTGAGAGTTGGCAGCTGCTATATTAAATTGAAAACACCGGGTGTTGATTTGAGTTTTAAAGTGACATCCGGTGCCAAAAAGCTCATACTGGGTTAGTTTAGATATGAACGGGAAATAATATTTCGGGAAGGGAAAAGTATGCGAGTCGCGGCAGTAGTGGTTACCTTCAACCGGTCCGATTTGTTACAGCGATCTTTGGCAGCTATAGAGAAACAGTCATATAGTCCAGCAAAACTCTTTGTTGTTGATAACGCATCCACCGATGCAACCCCCGAGATACTGAAAAACAGGGAAATGAAACTCCCAACTGCAGTTCATCGCCTAGCCAAAAATACTGGGGGAGCTGGCGGATTTTTCTACGGAATGGATGTTGCATATTCCGAAGGCTACGACGCCTTTTGGATTATGGACGATGATACTATCCCGCGGGGAGACACTCTCGAGAAGTTGGTAAAGGGGATAGAAAAGGCTGGCAAGAGCAGAGGGGAATTGCCATCCTACGCAGCCTCCATGGTGGTGTGGAAAGATGGTAACGCCTGTTATATGAACCTGCCTACCGTATCTTGGGATGGGGTTATGCCTCTGGCAAGGGGGGAGAACTGGCTCAATCTAGATTGCTGCTCGTTTGTTTCTTGTCTAGTTACCCGCGAAGCAGTAAGACAGTGCGGATTACCCTATCCTGAATATTTCATCTGGTTTGACGATGCAGAATACACCTATCGTCTAGCTAAGTGGCGGGAAGGAATATTTGTTCCGGATTCAATCTGCGACCATTGGATGCCCGCTAACGCCGGGGTTTATTGGGGGGAAGTAACCGAAGATAATTTCTGGAAGTTCTCTCGGGGAGCCCGCAATCAAGTATCTGCGGCTATTTCGTTACGAAAACTGCGGATTCTGGCGGATCTGTTCCAAGGCATGGTCTCTCAGCTCCGAAATTCTCCGGCACCCTTGAAACTTAAACTTAAACTTGTCGGGGCAGCCCTTTCGGGATTTGCTCAACGCCCCCGGATCAGATACCCAAGGGTAGAAAGAAAATAGCTCGCTACTTTTTATTTTTTCCTAGCCGCCGTTCCGAGAGGAAATCACGTACTTTACGTTTTGTCCACCCGAATGCTGTTTCTGATCCTCCTCTGATCTGGTTGAACATCGCAGCTTGCCACAGTAAGGCTCCGATGCCGTTGTGTTCTGCGTAATCTTTTAGATATTCGTCCCGAACTTGGAGATCGAAGTATTGATGCTTATCGGCACCAGCAAAAACTGAATTGCCCATAACGCCTTTCGTTGCGCGGCGTTGATGCCAGAACGCCAGAGGCTTTCCGTCAATGAAACCAACTTGATATTTGAGAGCTAGCCGCAGATGAAACTCCCAGTCTCCAACTACTGGTAAGTCATCGCGAAATCCACCGAGATTGTCAATGACCGCTCTTGGGTACATACAACTTATTGGAACCGCGATGTTCGAGATCATTAACTTGGAGAGTGAGAACTGGTGGATTTCAGGCCAGGCTATTTCGCGTCCTATTTCGGTAACCTTGTTTCCCTCTAATTGCTCTAGGACTATCTGTGTTCTGACCGCAACTCCCCCTTGCTCGGGATTTGCTTCTAGGTAGCCAACGCAAGTTTGTAAAAAGCTGGGAGCCCAGGTGTCGTCATCGTCGTGAATACAAATATATTTTCCGCTTGAAGCTTCGATGCCTTGGTTTGATGCCCGTTCCATTCCTTGAGAAACCTGATTGTGGATAACCCGGGCACGTCCCGCTAGCTTGGATGAGAAATCGTCAAGGAGAGCATCGACAGGACTGGGGACACCACCGTCATTTACGATGATCAGTTCAAAATTGTCGTAGCTTTGTTTTACGCAGTCAGATATTGCGCGGCGTAAAAGAACAGCTCGATCTTTTGTCCGGGTGATTATGCTAACTAAAGGTTCCGACATGATTATTTTCCTTCCCGCTGGAGCATATCCATAGTACCCGTTTATCGGAGAAATAGCTGTTGACAGACCGGGAGAAAGTTATTTCCGAGAGTGGAAGGCTAGAATATTGGATATGGTGAAATGCAAAGCTGAAGGTGTAAACTCTCCTCGAGTGTCGATAATCCTGCGCACGAAGGATCGACCGTTTTTTCTTACAAGAGCTTTACAAGATATCGCTAAACAAAAGTTTCGTGATTTTTCTCTGGTGATTATTAATGATGGCGGCTCAGCTGAGCAAGTCGACAAGATTGTGGAGTTGCAAGAACAAAACCTACCGTCACGACCGGAAGTTTTCAGTAATAACACTTCCGTTGGCAGAGGTCGTGCTTGGCAACAGGGCTTTGAGGCTACCAATAGCCCGTTCTTTGTGGTTCACGATGATGATGACACCTGGGATGAAGAGTTTTTGAGTAAGACGGTCAGTTACTTGGAGAACAATCCCGATAGTACAGCCGTAGCTACCAGGCTAGAAGTAATTGTGGAAACTTTTGAGAATGGTGAACCGTTAGAGCAATCTAGGTGGATATATCATCCGGAGCAATCGGTGATATCAGTTACGAATCTTTTGCGCGCCAACACAACAGTACCAATCGCGACTTTGTATAGACGCAGCGCTGTAAATAACCTTAGCGATCCTGAGGTAACCCTGGACGTGGTGGAGGATTGGTGCCTAAACCTCAAACTTGCGTGTGCTGGTAGTTTCGGCTTTATCGATGGGAAACCACTTGCATTCTGGCACCAGCGCCCCACCGATGGATCGTCTGAAACAGGCAACTCGGTATTCTTACTGGATGAGAGCCATCAGCAGAATGATGCCAAAGTTCGTGACAGCGCACTACGAGAATACATCGCCCAACATGGTACCGGGTTACCCCTATTAATAGGAAAGGGAACTGAGGAGTTAGCAACCAGGCTGGATCGTGCGAACCAGATCCTAGCTAGTTTGCAGGTAGAGCAGCGCAATATACAAGAGGAGCAGCGCAATATACAAGAAGAGCTCAATATAATCAGAGGCAGCCTCCAAAAGGTTGAATCTCTGTTGCAAAATCCGGTAATTGTGCGGATTCTCAGATCAGTAAAATCACGCATAAGAAATAGTTTCTTTTACGGGAAAGCTAACAACAAAGAAAAATTTTAGGCGACAGTGAACCAGCCGAGCATTGTATTATGCAACTTACTGCGCTTCCTATTGGCATCCCTGGTAACGCAGTAATTTGGCCTGTCCAACTTGTTTCACGAGTTTTGAATTAACCGAATCGATAGTGTCGAGTGCCGGATATTGTTTTTCGGCTCCCCAGCCACTGCCTCCCCAAAGATACTGGTTTCTCAGTTCAAGCAAATAATACGAATTTTGCATCTTTATCTTGCTACAAACTTGAGGGTCTCTTTGAGGATCTAAACTCTTCGCTAATACGCCAAGATCAGGGGGATACATGTCTGCAGATATCTTGGGAAATACTGTTTTTCGTTCTCCGATAGCCCAGGCGAATGTTCCACCTTCCCAAGGATTTGCTAGGATCGTTTCGTTTTTTGAAACGTATCGGGGCAAAGAAAAGAATAATTTTAGTTCGTCAGAATCCACCAGCAATTCACTATTTTGGGTTGGCCGGGGAATATTAAAATACGAATAGATCCATGGACCTGTAGATTTTAATGAGAGCGGTCCCCAGATACTGAGAAGTGCTAGACAAAGAGAGCAAAGAGAGAGAAAGCCTCCGGTAATTCTTATTGTCCGGAATTGAGCTATGCGGTTCAGTGTTAAACCAATTAACCAGGCAGCACCAATAGCAGCGAGAGGAACCGCGATGAAGACTAGAGGAGCAAACACTCGGGGAGAATCGTTGTACCAAACTCCTACCAGGTATCGTCGGAGACCAACATTTTGCATTCCGGTAACTACTAGATAATAGAATGCCAGTGGAATCCATAAAAACAGTAACAGCCATTTCCGAGGCTTTCGACATAAAGTTAAGAACCCCAACCAAACTAGAAGAGTAAATGGTAGTACCAGCATGTGGGAATACTGGAAATATTTGTTAAAACTAATACTTCCTGAAATTAGAAGTAACTGTTTAATAGCTTGTGCATAGGATCCTGGAACTGGGTTGAAATTACCTCCGTCGGGACCACGCATGGCATAGATGAAAGAAATGAAATAGCACGTTCTATCCCACGTGACGTAGATTGTAAACCATAGTATCGACCAACCAAAAGCGAAGAGTATCTGCAGCGTCTTAGATTTTCTTGCTTCAATTAGAACATTAAGTATTTTTCGAAGCGTAAACCACCAGAGGATAACTACGAAGAATATTGCGATTACAAAAATCGAATTTGGATGGCTAACAGACGCTGCGGTTATGGCTACTACAGCTAAAAATAACTTATAGATAATCTGGCTAGGCCATTTTCGTAAACAGTTAATTAATAGCGCGGCACAAAGAGGGATAAAAGCGTATCCCAGCAGGTTTGGATACAGAGTGCCGTATCCGATGAACCCCATAGGGAATTGCGGGAAAGCCAGAGATACGGGGATCGATAAGGTAGATGCAATCTTATTACTGGTTATTTCAGAAGAAAATGTATAAATACTTAGCGGCCACACCAAGAAGGCAACGACAATGGTTAACGCGTTGGTCGCCACTACCACTGATCGGCTGCAGGTACTAGCTATCAAGGACACGAGTCCGTGCCAGGCAGCCGGGTAATAACCAGTGGTGTCTTTTCCTACGATGTTCGTCGCTAAGGATGACGCGTTGCCGTTTTGGGTGAACATCATCGCCAGGTTGAGGTGAAACGCGTTATCCCAGTTTTGAGCAAATGCTCCCGGTAGTTTAATGACAGTGGCGAACCAAATAGTGGCAAGAATAAAAACCGCTATAAAAGTGACAGGAATCTGCCAATGGTTCTTTGGGATGAAAAGTGTTTGCGTGGAAACACTATTTTGAAGATTACTCGAAGTAACACGAAATTTTCTACGAACCCACTTTCCCATCCAACAGACGAATAGCACAATTAGGGTCGCCGCTAGCAGTGGTAAGAATCCCCAGGTGATCCCCATTTTTCCTGCAGCAATCGCAGTTACAGCAGCGATGGTAACTGAAGCTGCGGGTGCCCAAGCCCAGAGCCATTTATTCCGTAAACCTATAAGCGAGCCGACGGCTAACCCCGGAATAAAAACTGTCGCTAACGCGACCAACAGGGGTAATGGGAATAACCACCAGTTGTAGAAAAACTGCTCGGGAGTAGCAGGGCTAAAAATATCCATGGAATCGAGGTGAAGATTTAGCGGGATGCCCGGTCCCCAATAACCATACGGGGGGTACCTTTCCACAGCTGGGGATCGGTTACCCGGCGGCCATCAAATAGTAACTTGATACCGGGAAGATCGTTCACGTTGATGGTTTTGTATTCGGCATGGTCAGCCTGCACGATGGCTGCAGTAACTTCCTCTCCAAAGTGGTAGGCATCCCAACCGAAGCCCGCTAGCTCCTCGTCGCTAAACATGGGGTCATGAACCAGTACCTTCGCCCCCCGCTTCCGCAAGGAGTCAACGGTAGCGAACACTCCGGAGAATGCGGTTTCTTTCACTGCACCCCGGTAGGAAGCTCCTAGTACCGCCACTTTTACGTCTTTCAAATCGCCCAGCGCTTCCTCAACGCGGGAAACTACGTATTCAGGCATCCCGGCGTTATAGGTACGCGCAGTCCGAACCACGGAGGCATCGGGGTCGGTGGATAAGTACAGCCGCGGGTAAACCGGAATACAGTGTCCGCCAACCGCAATCCCGGGGCGGTGAATATGGGAATATGGCTGCGAGTTGCAGGCATCGATTACTTTTTGCACGTCAATGCCGACTTTGTCCGCGTAGACGGCGAACTGGTTAGCCAGCCCGATATTAACGTCCCGGTAGGTGGTTTCTGCCAGTTTCGCCATCTCTGCCGCCTCGGCATTGCCCATGTCCCAAACTCCGTTTTCGCGGGGCAGGTCGGGGCGCTCATCAAATTGCAAAACGCTTTCATAAAACTTGATTGCTGCCTGGGTGCCCGCCTCAGTTAGTCCGCCGACCAGCTTGGGATAGCGACGTAAATCCTGGAAGACCCGTCCAGTTAGTACCCGTTCGGGCGAGAACACCAGGTGGAAGTCTTCTCCCTCTTTCAAACCGGAAATCTCTTCAATCAGCGGCTTCCAGCGGTTCCGCGTAGTGCCCACCGGCAGGGTGGTTTCGTAGGAGATCAGAGTTCCTGGGGTCAGGTGCTCCGCCAAGGAACGGGTGGCTTGATCCATCCACCCGAAATCTGGCTGCCAGGTTTCATCATTGACAAAGAGCGGAACCACCAAAACGATGGCATCTGCATTAGGAATAGCTTCCGCGTAGTCAGTAGTGGCGCGTAGTTTCCCTGTAGGCACCAGCTCAGAGAGTTTTTCTTGCAGGTGGGCTTCCCCCGGGAAAGGCTCTTTAGCTTGGTTAATCAGGTCAACGGTCTTCTCATTAACATCGACCCCAATCACGTCCTGTCCACTAGAGGCAAACTGAACCGCCAAAGGCAGGCCGATTTTTCCCATTGCCACAACTGCTACGCGCATGAAAACTCCTTTGAGGTCTTCAACAATTCAACAAACTGTGAGTCTATTTTACGCGGGAATGAACAAACAGTTCACATCCCTTATCCAACGAGAATGGCGTAGCCAGGGCTTCCCAGCTCACGCGAACCTTGTCTCTCTTGATGATGTGAAAAAGTTAATGTAGACTTTATGTGTTTTCTAGCCCCATACGAATAGTGGATTGAGGTCTAAGTATGACTGGTAAAAGCAGACTGTTTAGAGGGATAACGTGTTTTACCGCAGCCGCCAGTTTAGTTTTGGCAACGGTGCCTGCTTATGCGGAAGATGTCACACCACTTTCTTCAGTCCAGCAAGAAACACCTGCCGAAAATCCGGTGAATACCAGTTCTCAGCAGAATGATTCTGGTGAGAACGGGGCTTCGTATCCTGCCCCTTCCGCTACGAATAGTGCTCCTTCTGAGGAATCTTCTGCTCCCTCTTCCTCTGCTTCCGACAACCAGTCGCCTCAAGTAGCGCGTCCTGATGTTTCTCGGTTGGGTGGCAAAGATAGGGTGGAGACTTCGGTTGCGATTGCTCGTCATGCCTATCCCAATCCTCCAAAGATTGTGTATCTGGCTTC
>OIFX01000286.1_pt1 | contig 25246 bp, 20 predicted proteins | sample 1582151 | NCBI WGS metagenome assembly OIFX01 (sample SAMN07501068, study PRJEB24779) | human gut metagenome
ATCACTCAACTTTTTAGCCAATTCTGTTTAGGAAAATAAGAAATCCATGATCGTTCATTCGGTCATGGATTTTCTAATCTTTCTTAGTAATCTGGTCTTAGGACACCTGTTACAGTTGCCTTAGTTGCTTCGTAGTCGCCATCAACGACGACTTTGATAATGCGTTTGGCATCTTCTTCTGGTGCTGGAACTAGAGGTAAGCGTGTTGGGCCAGCTTCAAATCCCATATAGTTCAGAACTGCCTTAACAGGAGCAGGACTTGGATAAGAGAAGAGGGCATTGACTTTAGGAATGAATTTACGCTGAATAGATGCAGCTTTCTTCATATCGCTTTCTGCAATGGCGGTAAACATCTCGTGCATTTCATCCCCATTTGTATGAGAGGCAACAGAAATAACCCCGTCAGCACCAAGGTTCATGGCATGGAAAGCATCTCCATCCTCACCAGTATAGACCAAGAACTCTTCTGGTTTATGCTCAATCAAGTAAGCCATATTAGCCAAGCTAGTACATTCTTTGACACCAATGATATTTGGATGATCTGCCAAGCGAAGCATGGTTTCTGGAGTCAATTCGACAACTACACGCCCTGGAATGTTATAGATAATAATTGGTAAGTCAGAAGCATCTGCAATGGCTTTAAAATGCTGATACATTCCTTCTTGAGAAGGTTTGTTGTAGTAAGGTACGATAGCAAGTCCAGCAGCAAAACCGCCAAATTCCGCTACTTCTTTGACAAACTCAATAGAGTCACGCGTATCATTAGTACCTACACCCGCAATCAAAGGAACGCGTCCATTGACAATCTTTTGTACAGCCGCAAAGAGTTCCAACTCTTCATCGTGGGTCAAGGTTGGACTCTCAGCAGTGGTCCCTGCAAGGAGAATTCCGTCTGTATGATGCGCCAACAAATGCTCAATCAAGGCTGGAATGGCATCAAAATTGATGGAACCATCCTCATGGAAGGGGGTAATAAAGGCTGTGATGATTTTACACTCTTTTAAATCTTTATAAGACATGAGAAACACCTCTCTATTTCAAAGAAGGAGTTCATCTGAACTCCTAAACGATATGACTATTTTAATTCAAATTTCAATTCGGCCGTTGGACGAACCAAGCCACGTTCATGAAGAGTTTCTGCAATCTGAACTGAGTTCCAAGCAGCACCTTTGAGCAGGTTATCTGAAACAACCCACATGTGAATTCCTTTTTCTGCATCCAAGTCTTTACGGATACGACCAACAAAGGTATCACGTGAACCCACTGCATTAATGGCTTGAGGATAGATTTGATGAGCCACATCATCTTCAAGGACAGCACCTGGGAAAGCTGCGATAGCTGCTTTTACTTCTTCGATTGGAGCCACTTCTTTTGTTTCGATGTAAACAGACTCAGAGTGAGCTGACAAGACTGGAATACGCACACACGTTGCAGATACTGCAATGCTATCATCTTCCATAATTTTCTTAGTTTCCTTAGTCATCTTCATCTCTTCGTAAGTGTAATCATTGTCAGTGAAGACATCGATTTGTGGAAGAGCATTGAAGGCGATAGGATAATGTTTCTTGTCTCCACCTGAAGGCAAGATTTCGGCATGTAAATCACGTGGTTTCACTCCATCATTCAAGACTTCACGAAGTTCACGTTGTGTCTCAAGAATTGCTCCCATACCAGCACCTGAAACTGCTTGGTAAGTTGAAACAATGATACGGTCCAAGCCCCATTTTTGGCGAACTGGCTCAAGAGCCACCATCATTTGGATTGTTGAACAGTTAGGGCAAGCAATAATCCCGTTGTGGGCATCAAGTGCGTGAGCATTGACCTCTGGAACAACCAAAGGAACATCTGGATTTTGACGGAAGTAAGATGTATTATCTACTACTACCGCTCCAGCTTTAACTGCGTATGGTGCATATTTAGCTGATGTAGAACCACCTGCTGAAAAGAGAGCAATATCAACTCCTTCAAAAGCTGTTTCAGTCGTTTCTTCAATCGTAATATCTTGATCTTTAAATTTCAAAGTCTTGCCTGCTGAACGTGCAGAAGCAAGTAAACGAATTTTATCAATTGGAAGTGTTGATTCTTCCAACATTTTTATCATCTGAGCTCCGACAGCACCTGTCGCGCCGACTACAGCAACTGTATATCCCATAAATAACCTCTTTCGGAATTTTCTAAAAATTTCTATAATAGATGTATTATACTACTTTTTCCATGAATTGCAAAGCTTTTTCATCAATTTTGGAAAATAAAAATCCCCAGTCGTTAGACCAGGGACTAAGAGGCATCTTCATGTGATGAGCAGGTTCACACAACTCATCAAGGTCCGCTCCTGCGTTATGACCTCCTTATGCTCAATAGTAGCCCGAAGACTACCTATCGACTCATCGCGCCTATTATATTACTAGAAATAAGTGATTTTGTCAATAAAAAATTTTTGCAGGATGACTTTTATTATACAAAAGTCAGAATTTTTTCTCGCGAGCATAAGAAAAAAACTCTTGTGTTCAAGAGTTTCTCTGTAAATATCATGCTAATTGCCGGGATTGAACCGGCGACCTCATCCTTACCATGGATGCGCTCTGCCAACTGAGCTAAATCAGCTTACTTAAGAAGTATACTATAGTTAGAAAAACTTGTCAAGTTTCCTTAGAAATTTTCCATAAGAAAAAGCCAGGTAAGAGCCACCTAGCTTCTCTTCGTCTATTTGCTTAAATCAATTCGACGACCAATTTTACCAATGATAATCGCACCAATAATTAATGAGGCAAATTCACCAATCCCTGTTGTGAACCAAGTAAGGAAAAATGGTAATTGCGCTACGATATTCAACTCTGCAGCGATAGTAAACATGGAAATTGAAAAGAGGATTGAAAAGAAGAAATGATCTTTTCGAATTAATCCATTAAAGAGGTAATCTTTGCTGTATTTTGCAAAAAGCCAAACACCTAGACTAAGGAATACTAGGGTTGATCCACCACCAACAAAGACATCTAGCAGTCCGAAGCTAAAGAAATTAGCAATCATACAACCGATAGTAACTCCGATAATGTACTTTGGATTGTAAAAAGCCATAAAGTTCATCATTTCTGAAATACGGAACTGATAAGCACCATAGCTAATGGCATTTAGGGGCGGTGTGACAGTCAAAACGACATAGATAGCAGCGACGATTGCGATATCTGCAACATCACGAATAGTTAATTTTTTCATCTTTTCTCCTTTAGCGGATTATCCGCGTGTAATATGCTTGGTGAAAGAAGCTAAGCACCAAGGGTTGCTTTATTCAACCTTACTAGTATAGCACAATAGCCTGCTTTATGCTATACTTAAAGCATGAAAAAACGCATTGAAAGTCTCTTCGTGAATGAGCTCTTAGCCTATCTTTTTTTTGGAATAGCAACTACTCTTGTCTCCATTCTATCTAGATTAGTCATTTATCAACTAACTCATAGAGAACTCCTTGCTACTGGACTAGCAAATAGTATCGGTATCCTATTTGCATTTATTACAAATGATAGGCTTGTCTTTAAGCAAGCTAGAGAGAATTGGTCAATTCGTTTAGTAAAATTTACTATAGCACGTCTTTCTACTTTTCTTTTAGACTTGTTTTTAACTTTTATCTTTGTAACTCAGTTTCCTAATATTATCGGGCAATTTGTAAATAATAATATAGACAAGGTTAATAGTATTGAAACCGTTATTTCACAATTCTTGATAATTATCCTCAATTACATTTTTAGTAAGGTATTTATTTTTAAAAAATAAGAAAAATTTTAAACATATAGCTTGCAAGAACTTCTTAATTAATATATAATCAAGAGTAAAAATTTTGGAAAGGAATTATGAAAATGTTAAAAGATCTTAAAGCATTTTTGCTTCGTGGTAATGTTGTTGACCTTGCTGTCGGTGTGATCATTGCCTCTGCTTTTGGTGCAATCGTTACTTCATTTGTAAATGATATCATCACTCCTCTACTATTGAACCCAGCCTTGGAAGCTGCGAAAGTACAAAACATCGCTGAGCTTGCATGGAATGGTGTTACATATGGTAAATTCTTGAGTGCTATTATCAACTTCCTTGTTGTAGGTACTGTTCTCTTCTTCGTTATTAAAGCTATGGAAAAAGCCCAAAGCCTTACTAAGAAAGAAGAAACTGTTGAAGAAGCTCCAGCTGGACCAACTGAATTGGAAGTACTTCAAGAAATCAAAGCTCTTCTTGAGAAAAAATAATCGATTAAAAGGATCTAGCACAAAGCTAAATCCTTTTTTCTTTACTCTTTCGGTAACTTGCCTGCTTTCTCAAGCATTTTCTTAATAAGATAAGGCATCTTAACATTTTCACGACCTTTTTTCTCAATCAATTTTTTTACAAATTCTGGCATTTGTAAATCTTGAGATTCGGCCAAGATATTTTTAGTTTCATCTGAAGGAACTAACTCATCAAAGGTTTCTTCTTCTGGGAGAAATTCCTTAAATTCTTGATGTTCATTAGCTCTGACTGTATTAACCAAGGCATCAATCAAACGAGAATCTGTATTTGGCATTGGTGGACGATGATAGTTCACCCCCAATTCCTGACACAAGTCATAACATTCCACATCGTTGTCAAACAAGACTTCAATGTGCTCACTAATAAAACTAATAGGTACAAAAATATAATGGTCTGGATGTTCTTTCCGTTCTCTGAGATACTCTAAAACATCTGGTTTAATCCATGGAATACCGATATCACTTTCACTTTGCCAAGTATTAGTATATTGCTCAGAACTCAAACCTAGTTTTTCAGCGACTAGCTTGCTATTTTCGAAAATTTGGTCGATATAGGGGTCACCAAAATCCAAGGCAAAAATGGGCACACTATGGGCTGAAAAGATGACTTTAAAGCTATCCTGCTTTACTTCTTCTTTTAAAATCTTAGCAATTTCATCTGCCCAATAGTTTAAGAGCGCTTCTTCTTGATACCAGTCCTTGATAACTAAAAATTTAATTTGTTTGCTTTCTAAAAATTTCTCGTATCCCATGACAGAGTAAAAAGAATAATGGGGCTCCAAAATCAAGCAAATACACTGCTCGATTCCGTCTGCTTCCATCTGACCTATTACATCTGGGATAAAGGGTCTAGAAAACTTATTAGCAAAATAAACACTATACTCATTCCCCAGCCTAGCTTCTACCAAGGCAACCTCTTCTCGGGTAATTTTTTGCAGAGGCGTGCCGCCAATTCGTACATAATTATCATAGAGAGTCTGAATTTCGTGGTCTTGAGGTCTCACTCCACGACGAATATTTGTGAAAAAATCAGCCACACCTTCAAAGGTAATCTCTTCTGGCGAACCGAAAGTCATCATTAAAATTGCTTTTTTCATAATCGCTTCCTTGTGATATTTTTATCAAGTTTATTTTATCATTTATCCATTAATAAGTAAACGCCAACATAGCGAATTTCCCTAACTTCTGTCTTTTGTTTTTCTCTCTTTTCTATGATACAATGGAAAAAATGAATTCAAAAGGAGTTTTTTATGACTTATCCAAATCTCTTGGACCGCTTCTTGACCTACGTTAAGGTCAACACGCGCTCTGATGAACACTCTACTACTACTCCAAGTACGCAGAGTCAGGTGGATTTCGCAACCAATGTTCTTATTCCTGAAATGAAACGTGTTGGACTACAAAATGTTTATTATCTACCAAATGGTTTTGCAATTGGGACCTTGCCAGCCAATGATCCATCTTTAACACGAAAAATTGGCTTTATATCTCACATGGATACTGCTGACTTTAATGCCGAAGGAGTCAATCCACAGGTAATTGAAAACTACGATGGTGGTGTGATTGAACTAGGGAATTCTGGTTTCAAACTCGATTCAGCTGACTTTAAGAGTCTTGAGAAATATCCAGGACAAACGCTCATCACAACCGATGGAACAACCTTGCTAGGTGCTGATGACAAGTCAGGGATTGCTGAAATTATGACTGCTATTGAATATCTAACTGCTCACCCTGAAATCAAACACTGTGAGATTCGTGTTGGTTTTGGTCCAGATGAAGAAATCGGTGTTGGTGCTAATAAATTTGATGCAGAAGATTTTGATGTTGATTTTGCCTACACAGTTGATGGTGGCCCACTAGGTGAACTTCAGTACGAGACCTTTTCAGCAGCGGGTGCTGAATTGCATTTCCAAGGACGCAATGTCCACCCTGGTACCGCCAAAGGTCAGATGGTCAATGCCCTTCAGCTAGCAATTGATTTTCACAATCAACTTCCAGAGAATGACAGACCTGAGTTAACTGAAGGTTACCAAGGCTTCTACCATCTAATGGATGTGACAGGTAGTGTCGAGGAGGCGCGTGCAAGCTACATCATTCGTGATTTTGAAAAAGATGCCTTTGAAGCGCGTAAAGCAGCTATGCAGTCAATCGCTGATAAGATGAATCAAGAACTTAGTAGCGACCGTGTCACCCTAAACTTGACAGACCAGTACTACAATATGAAAGAAGTCATTAAAAAAGATATGACTCCAGTTACCGTTGCTAAAGCCGTTATGGAAGATTTGGGGATCACTCCTATAATTGAACCAATCCGTGGAGGGACAGACGGCTCTAAGATTTCCTTTATGGGAATCCCAACTCCTAATATCTTTGCAGGAGGAGAAAATATGCACGGACGTTTTGAATACGTCAGCCTTCAGACAATGGAACGTGCAGTTGATACCATTATTGGTATCGTAGCTTATAAAGACTAAAAAGACGAGGTAGCTCAGCTACTTCGCCTTTCTTTTTATTATGCTGGTTTTTCTTGATTTCCAGTACTTGTTGTAGATTCTGTTGTTTCCTTTTCTGAAGTTGATTCAGCAGGTTTAGAATCTGTTGTGTTGCTTGGTTTGCTTTCGTCGCTAGCAGTTTCACTGTTAGATTCAGATGCTACTGGTGCTTCGGTTGCTGTACTTGCAATTGGTTGATTCTCTGCACTTGTGCTATCAGCATTCGATTCAGCTTTTGTTGCTGGAGTTGCTTCTTCACTTGCTCTTGATTTAGACTTGATTTCTTGATTCAAGACCAGAATAGCTTTTGTCAATTCAAGTAAAGCAGCCTTATCTTTACTCTTAGCAGAAAGTTGATCTAGTAGAGCATCCACCTTATCAAAGTCGGCATCAGAACCCTTATTGTTTTCTAAGTAAGCGTGAAGCGACATAAGAATATCGTAAAGTTTTTGATAGAGTACAAGTGTCTGAGGATCTTGCTCAGCATTATCCTTTTCTTGTTGAAGGGCGCTAGCGATACGAGTCAAGACATCTTTCACCTGACTGTTTACTTCATCCAAGTCTGCATCAGCCTTGTTTGTAGCAACTTTGAGATTTTCTACTTCTTCTGCTAAGGATTGTCTGATTCCTTCTTCTTGGATTTGTTCCAAGAGTTGATTTGCCTTGCTCAAAAGACTTTCTACTTCTTCCTTGCTAACATGATTGACATGTTCTTCAGGCATAAAGTCTCCGTACAATTCTTTCAAGAAGCCATAAATAGCTGTCTTGGCAGTTTGATTATCAACTTTTTCAGTATCTAGAACTGTCTGAGTCGATTTAGCAGTAGTTGGTTGAGCTTTCAAAGCTTCTTCCACTTCTTGTTTTGCCTGATAGATGCTTGGGAATAATTTGTTCAATTCTGCTGCCTTTAGGAAGGATTGAGATTGATACAGGGTCCAAGTCAACTGAGCCACTTTGTTTCGTAGTTCATCATTCAAACGACCGTCATTTACGTGTTCGTAGAAATACTTGATGTATTCTACAGTTGTAACACCTGTTCGATCATTAAAGTCTTGCAAGGCTTGAAGTTGTGATTCAACCGCTGCTAAACCGGCCTCATCTTTAGCTAACTTAGCTTCTTGGAGTCGAACGAGTAGGTCTTTCTTAGGAAGTCCATAAGTGTCCGTATCCAGAGTATTGATTTTATCAATCAAGGCCTGATATTTCTTATCTAAAGCACTTGTTTCAACAGGTTTGACACTTTCATCAATATGGATATATTGCTTATCAAAGAGTTCAAGTGTTGCAAGATAACCTGCTGTAGAGTTAGTTGCCAGTTTCTTCATATTTTCAGTAAACTGACCTAAGGCTAACTCAATCTGTCTTTGTTCGATAGGCTTGTCTTTGTAGATACTTCTGCTATCAGCTAGAAGTTGATCTACTTTCTCCAAGACTGCCTTCTCATCAAAAGCTCCAGGTTGATAATTGGATTGTAGGGCTGGAATCTTGTTTTTCAAAGCCACTTCATATCCCTTCGTTTGAACCTTGATGTAGTGATTGTGGTCGCCATGAGGAATCACAAAACTACCATTTTCTACCTGTAAACTATAAGGAGACACACCATCTCGCAAAGCAGTGGTATAGAGTTCATTTAAGAAATCAAGTTCTGGATTGCCAGTTTGAAGAGGAATCCGAACGTGTTCTTTACGAACAGCATATGGATGGATATGAGTTGGATCGTAGGCTTGGTCTGGATTTCCAAAGACAAAGAAGCCGTTTGAAATTCTAATCGCTTCAAGTGGAACTCCGTAGGTCTTAGAAATATAAGCAATTTTTTCTTCATCGCTAGCATCTCTTGAGAAAGACTCTACCGTTTTAGCAAGAGGTTTTACAGGTTCTGCATCATGATGTGTTTTCAGATGGTCTTGCGCTGCCTTAATTTGCTCTGCTGTCAAGTCCTTCTTGAAGAAGTAATGATTGTGGTCACCATGACTCATGACAAAGCCTTGATCATCTTCACTTATGACACGATCGGCATCAAAACCGTGATCATGGTCTTCATCATGATGGTGTCCATGATGATCTTCATCGTGATCGTCATCATGAGCTGGATTTGGTGTTGCTGTATTTGCACTTTTCAAGTGGTCTTGCGCTGCCTTGATTTGATCAGCAGTCAAATCCTTCTTGAAGAAGTAATGGTTATGATCACCATGACTCATAATAAAGCCTTGATCATCCTCACTTATGACACGATTAGCATCAAAACCGTGATCATGGTCTTCACCATGATGGTGATCGTGATTATCTTTATCGTGTTCATCATCATGAGCTGGATTTGGTGTTGCTGTATTTGCCCCTTTCAAGTGGTCTTGTGCAGCCTTGATTTGATCAGCAGTCAAATCCTTCTTGAAGAAGTAATGATTGTGGTCACCATGACTCATGATAAATCCTGATTCATCTTCCGCAATAATACGATTAGCATCAAAGCCGTGTCCACCTTCTTCATGTTCCTCATGTGAAACACCAGGATTGACTGGAAGAGATGGCGAAGGTGTTGTTAGGCCATTGTTTGGAAGAGTCGGTTGACCAATTTGGTTCGCCTTAGGAATGTAATGGAAATGATCGCCATGTCTTACAATATAAGCTGTAGCAGTTTCTTCGACAATATCTTTAGGATTAAAGATATAACCATCAGATGTTGAAGAGATAGTCTTATTTGTAAGCAAGGAAGGATGATTTAAAGTAGATGGACTGCTTGAAAGACTTCCAAGACTAGACGCTACTTCATGAGGTTTTTCATTTGTAGAAACTGTAGAACCAGTTCCACCGATAGGCACCATTCTAGCAATCTTTTCTTCTAAAGCAGAGAGTTTGCTGTAAGGAATAAAGTGATAATGGTCACCATGCGGAATCGCAACTCCATTTGGTGTACGACTGATAATCTTAGCAGGGTCAAAGACTAAGCCATCTGATTCACTATAACGTTTGTCGCTAGGTGAATCGTAGAGTTCTTTCAATAGACTTTGGAGATTTTCAACTTTGCTTTCTGGCTTGCTAGTTAATCCTTGCACTGTAGATTGAGTATTATTCTCACTAGCTGTTGAAGAATAGCTTAGCTGACTTGGTTGCGTATTTTTGCCAGCTAAATGAGCTTTTGATGCTGCTAACTCACTAGCAGACAAATCACTTTTTGGAATATAGTGGTAGTGACCTCCGTGAGGAACGATATAAGCATCACCAGTATCTTCAATAATATCAGCTGGATTAAAGACATAACCATCATCTGTTGTATAGCGTCCCTGAGACCTTGCTACAGCAACATCAGCGCCGACCTTCTCATTATCTTTGACATGTTCTTGTTTTTGACGATTGATTTCATCCTTGGTTCGAACATTATCAGCATGAGCTGCATCTTTCAGGTAGACATAATATTTTCCATCGACCTTGATGATATAGCCACCCTTGACCTCATTGACAATATCTCCGTCCTTAAGTTGATAGTTTGGATCCTTCATCAGAAGTTCTTCACTAAAGAGGGCATCATAAGGAACTTTACCATTATAGTAATGATAGTGGTCACCGTGTGACGTCACATAGCCCTGATCTGTAATCTTAATGACAATTTGCTCAGCCTGAATTCCTTCTTTTTGGCTAACCTGGTCTGGTGTCAGGTTTTCAGTTTTCTGACTTGACTGGCTGCCATCCACATAAGAGACACGATTATTGTCCTTGTTTTCCTGCGATCGATGCTGGTTCAGTGCATAAGCGCAAAGACTCAAGGATACGATAACAGCTGATCCAGCTGCTATATATTTTTTATTGAATTTCATAAATCCCTCATTTCAATAAATGATGAAGCTATTTCTTAACTTCTTTTTCTCGGTTAAACAGTTTTTCTCAACTGGTTATTTAACCAATTAATTAACCAGTAAATAGTTTACCTTTTTTAAGCTTATCTGTCAAGATTTTTATATCATTTTAAAAAATAAAAGCCAGTATTGCTACTGACTCTTACATCATTTTGATTTATAGTATAAAGTTTATACTGCTGGTTTCGTCGTAACTGACTCACTACCTTTTAACAAAGCAAGTAATTTTTCTGCTTCTGCCATAATGCCATTATTATCCATGGTTTGGAGACTCAGATTATTTCGTAAACCAGATAGGCTCTCTGTCACATTGTCTTTCAAACTAGCATCCGTTACTTCAGCAAGTAGAGCTTCTACTTCTTTGAGTTTGGCTTCTACTTTTTCGGTTTCTACTTGAGGTACTTCAGCTTCGTCTGTTGTATCTTTAGATACTTCTTCTGTCTCGTCTTCATCAGTGCTCGGTTTATAAAGATTATCTACTGAAGGGGTTGAACCTGTATGATTTTCTTTTTCATTGAATTCAGGACGGGTTGACTCGTCTGATTCATGATGATCTTCCTTATCTTCATCAGATTTACTGTCTTTGTCTGCCTTATTTTTACGAACATGGTCGCTGGCATTTCCCCAACCATTATCTGAGTGAGGACGTTCTTCAGGATGTTCAACATAATATTTTACAGTCGCAAAGAGATCCTCAAGGCTATAACCCTTAGGTGCTTCATAGAGTCCTTCGTCAAACCAACCAAATTTAATGTTATGGTAATGGTCGTAATGAGGTATAATTAAGCTACCATTTTTAACTTCAACAGTATGTTGTAGATTGTAAGGAATATGATCAAGTGGGACCTTCTTAGCTGCTTCCACTTTATTATAGATTGCTTCTACTCCTTTAACCTCAGTATTTCCTGAACCCTGATTCTCTGTTGAAGGAGGTATCAAACCTTTCTCTTTAGCATAAGCCTGGGCTGCCACTCTTTCAGCTTCAGACAAGCTCTCTTTCTTAATCCAATGACTATGGGACATATGTGGAGTTACATAAGCATCTCCCTCATCACTGGTAATATCACGAGTGTCAAAGATATAGCCATCTTCTGTTGTATACTTACCTGCTAATTTCGCTAATTTAATTTCATCGTCTGTATAAGCAATTTGAGAATTTGGTTTACCAAGACGTTCTGGGTGGGTAATTGGTGCTAGGAATGTCAATAAATCATCTACCAATTTTCCTTTATTAGAAGATTCATCATTCAAGCGTTCTGCTAATTTGTCTAAGGCTTGGAAATCAGAAGTACGCCCCTTATTTTCAGACAAGGCTTTATGAGCCTCGGCCAATAAATTATATGCTTTATCATAAAATTCTTGGTCACGAGAAGCGACATTTTCTTTCTTCGCAACTAGAGAGTGCGTCTCTTGAGTTTTATTTGACAAGAGATTTTCAATAGCGTCAATCTTATCCTTGGCTAAGTCTTTAGCTAGAACATAACGACTAGCGCCCTTATCCTCGAAAATATAACCGTCGCCAACTTTTCTAACAACCTGGTTGACATCAAATTCTGTCAGTTTATTTTCCACCGGTGCTATAGGTTTGGTAGTAGGAGCTGGCTTCAGAGGAGTAACACTTGGCAAGACACTGCCATTTTGTCCCTTGACAGCTATCATACGAGCCAATTTTTCTTCCAGCGGTGACATTTGTGAATAAGGGATAAAGTGATAATGATCTCCGTGAGGCACTGCAACACCGTTAGCTGTACGTTTGATGATTTGTGCCGGATCAAAGACTAATCCATCAGATTCTACATGTCGTTCTGATAAAGGTTTGGCATACAATTCACTTAAAAGTGTTGGGATATCTTCCCCTTGATTTTGATGATATGTTGGGGTGACAGTCAGGTTTGGAGTCTCTGTCAAACTTGGTTGGGCTGGTTTAGCATTATCACTACTTGGTTTACTTGAACTTGTAGCAGAATGAGAACCCTGTTTACCATTCCAATAAGCTTGGGCAGCAGCCAATTCTCCTGCAGACAAATCACTCTTAGGTATATAGTGGAAATGATTGCCGTGCGGTACAACAAAAGCGTCACCTGTATCTTCAATCACATCTGTCGGACTAAAGACATACCCATCATCCGTTGTATAGGCGCCTCCAGTCCCTCGATTTGGTGCCGGCGTATTGAGATTAAAGTTTGGCTTAATGGTTGAACTTGGTGTTGAACTTGTTTTCTCAGGACTGCTTGGTTTCGTATTATTAGAATGACTTTGAACTGGCTGACCTCCAATTGGCAGATTTCGAGCCAATTTTTCTTCCAAGGCAGACATTTGTGAGTAAGGAATGAAATGGAAATGATCTCCGTGAGGAACTGCCACACCATTGGCAGTACGTTTTGTAATCTGTGCTGGGTCAAATACTAATCCATCAGACTCCACATGACGTTGGCTAAGTGGCAAGGCGTACAATTCTTGAAGGAGACTAGCTAAATCCTCACTTTGACTTTCAGGAGATTTGGCAGAATCTTGAGGAGCCTCAGATTGACTCATTCTCACACTAGATCTTGTTTCAGCTCTGCTAGAACGATATTCAACCGTACTTAATTGGCCGCCTTTCCCAGATAAGAAGGCTTGGGCAGCAGCTAATTCACTGGCAGACAAATCACTCTTCGGAATATAGTGGAAGTGATTGCCATGAGGAACGATATAGGCATCACCCGTGTCCTCAATGATATCAGAGGCATTAAAGATATAACCATCATCCGTTGTATAGCGTCCTTGAGCTCTGGCTGCAACTACTGCCTGATCGTTAGAACCACCCCCGTGATTACTACTATGTTCCTGCTTCTGACGTTTAATCTCTTCTTTTGTACGAATATTGTCCGCATGGGCGGCATCCTTGAGGTAAACATAGTATTTCCCGTCTACCTTAATTACATAACCACCCTTGATTTCATTGACAATGTCTGAATCCTTCAACTGATAATTCGGATCTTTCATGAGGAGTTCTTCACTGATGATGGCATCATAAGGAACCTTGCCATTATAGTAATGATAATGATCTCCATGAGAGGTCACATAACCTTGATCCGTAATCTTGATAACAATTTGTTCTGCGTTGATTCCCTCTCTCTTACTGACTTCATCTGGTGTCAAATTTTCTGCCTTTTGACCAGCCTGATCACCATCTATATAAGCTACTCGATTAGAATCTTTCTTAACTTGACCAGCTTGGTAACGACCAAGTTCATAGGAACAAACACTTAGGGCAAGAACTGCCACTGAACCTGCTACATATTTTTTATTGATTTTCATTCTTTCCTCACTTTAATTCTTCTGCTAGAACACTCATATTTTCTTCAAGATTTTCTAGATAAGTCTTGTCATTTTGTGGGTCTGCCTCTAAAGGATTCAGAGTTTTAAGACCCACACCTGTTGATTTGACAAGAGTTTCAGCTACTTTTGAAGAAGCATTACTTTCTGTAAAAATCGTTTTAACCTTATAAGTTTTAACAAATTCCTGAATTTCTGTTAGTTGTCGTGGACTTGGTTCTTGTTCAGGAGAGATACCAGCGATTCCAAGTTGATTTAATCCAAATCTCTTAGCAAGATAAGAAAAGGCTGTATGCTGTGTTACAAAAGTTTTCTGACTCGCTTTTTCAAATTTAGGCTGGAATTTCTTAGTCAATTCTTGAGCTTTTTTGATAAAGGCTTGCGCATTTTTTTGATAAGTTTCTTTATGCTCACTATCCACCTCTGAAAGTTTATCAGCGATAATCTGAGCTTCTTCGCCAGCTTTTTCAGGATCTAGCCAAGTGTGAGGGTCATAGAGCGTTTTTTCATCAACTCCATCCCCTGCTTCCACATCTTCTAGCCCTGGGACTCGGTCTAAGGTCATTCCTTCAGAAGCCTCTAAAACCTTCACTTTAGATTTTTTAAGATTGGGGTCCAGACTTCCCGCCCAAGATTCAAGAGTATGCGAATGGTAAACAAAGACATCTGCATCATAGATGGCTGCGATATCATTTGCCGAAGGTTCAAAGGAGTGAATTCCACTACTTGACTGAATCATCCGAACATCATTCAAGTCACCAGATACTTCCTTGACCATAGCATAGACAGGATAAAAACTGGTTACAATTTTCATCCCTTTCCCAGTCTGACTTTCCTTTTGGCCACAAGCCCCTAAACACAAAAGAAAGACACTTAACAATACTAAAAATAAACTTTGTTTCTTCATAAACAACTCCTTAACTATTTAATTAACTGGTAAACATTCTACTCCTAAAAATTTAATCTGTCAAGCTATTTTTAGAAAAAATTTGAAATTTCTTTCACATATAAAAATCTGCTGAGTTTCAATAACTCAACAGATTCTCACTTTATTCTTCTATGGTAGAATGCTTATAGCCATAAGAAAAGTAAATGATACTTCCTATCAACAATGCAACTAGGAAAGCAATCCAGGTTTCCATATTATACTGCAACATAAAGGATAAACAAATGATGATTGATAAAATAGGTAATAAGGGTACTAATGGTGTTTTAAATTCTCCAGCTTTGGGCATTCCTTTTTCTTTCCGTAAACGAATCAGACCATAAGCCAGCATGATCAAGTAGGCCAAGGTACAAATATTTAAGAAGGCTGCGATACTAGCAAGAGGGAACATTCCTGCTGCTACTGCTGAAGCTAGACCGGTCAAGATAGTAGCATTTTTTGGTACCTTGCTTGTTTTGGTTAGTTCTTTAAAGGTAGCAGGCATCAAGCCGTCACGCGCTAAACTGTAAATCATACGCGATAGGGCATAGGTCATCGAGATACAAACCGTAATCAAGGTCAAAATAGCCACTAATGACACATAGTTGGCTGCCCAACTAATCCCAATGCTGCGAAGAGCAAAGGCAACGGCATCGTCGACATTTAGGTGACTATAGTGAACCACACCAGTCAAAACAAGAGTCACCAAGGCATAAAGAATAGTTACGATAGAAAGCGATAAGACAATCCCTCTAGGAATATTTTTTTGAGGAGTCTTGACCTCATCTACAGCCATAGAGATGGATTCAAACCCCAAAAAACCAAAGAACATCAAGGACGCACCAGCCATAATACCAGTACTAGCACCATAGATTTGTCCAAAACCATAGGGAGCAAAATTACTCCAATTATCAAGCTTGATATGCCAGATTCCTACTAAAACAAAGAGAGCTAAAGCGGAAAATTTCAAAATAACTAGAATAGAATTAAAACGTAATGCTGCTTTAGCATTGAGTAAAACAAGTGAGGTCACCAAGACCAAGACAAGAATAGGCAATAAATCAACAAATGTCCCTGCTTGAGGATTAAAGGTACCATTTAAAGCCTGAGGAAGGGCTATCCCATATTGAGAAAGCAAGCCTTTAAAATAAGCTGCCCAACCCGAAGCCACACCTGATATGGCTGTCATGAACTCCATCATGGTTAACCAACCAGCCAACCAGGCTGGGAATTCTCCTAAGATGGCATAGAGATAACTGTAGGCACCACCTGTAGCGGGTACTCGCGAAGCAAATTCTGCAAAAAAGAGGGCTGATAATCCCACACACAATGCAGAAATGACGATTGAAATCACTAGGGCTGGACCCGCTAGAGTTGCTGCTGCAGTACCTGTGATTGTAAAGACACCTGTCCCTACCATGGCTCCAATACCCAGCAAAATCAAATCCCATAATTTCAAATGCCTGTGCATCTCCGTTTTATCTAAACTAACATTTTTTGTTCTAAATATATTCATCTTTGACTCCAAAATAAAATGATGATTCTATTTTACCATAAATATAGGACATTTGTGAATATTTATAAAATGTTTTTCTAAAAAAATCTGACTACACTCTTGTAATCAGATTTTTATCTATTCTAGTTCATTTCTTTAAAGGCTGCTTCTGCATCCGCATTACTGATAACACCAAATTGAATCTTCCCAATCTTTCCTTGACTATCAATCAGGTATTCTGTAGGAATGCTTCGAATTTGATAAGCTTGGAATGTGGTTGCTTTTGTGTCATAAAGAACTGGGATATCCTTATAACCTTGATCTTGGAACCATTGTGGGAATTGCTCAACAGTTTTTTCACCTTGAATTCCTGGTGCAATAACAGTAAGAATTTCAAAATCACGATCTGGTTTCGCCGCTAATTCCATCAACTCAGGCATACTTTTTTTACATGGACCACACCATGAAGCCCAAAACTTCAAATAAACCTTTTTACCCTTATAATCAGATAACTTTACTTCTTTGCCATCCATTGATTGCAAGGTAAAATCTGGCGCCTCTTTCCCAACAGCAATTTGTTGTACAGTCGTTTGTTGCTGTTGTTTTGGGGATTGTTCTGGTGCTTTAGTCTTTTTAGTCTCTTCCTCACCACAAGCTATCAATACAACTAATGACAAGAGGCTTAAGCCAGCAAACATTACTTTTTTCATCTTTTTCTCCTTTATTCAAAAATTCCAGCTAGAACATTTACTTGTCCTAATAGTAATAAAATTCCCATTAAAATAATAAGGAAACCACCAATTTTCTTCAGTAGCATCATATGACGTTTAATTTTACTAAAATATGGCATAACTACGCCTGAAGCTAGTGCCAAAACCAAGAAAGGAATTGCCATCCCCAGAGTGTAAATCAAGGTATAGATTGCACCTTGCCAAGCACCATTGCCTCCAGAAGCCGCAAGCGCTAAAACAGAACTTAAAACTGGACCAATACAAGGCGTCCAACCAAAGCTAAAGGTAATACCGAGTAAAAAGGCTGACCAATAACGATTGGGTGCTGATTTCTTAAAAGTAAAGCTTTTTTGAACCTCTAATTTCTTAAAATGAAAAATTTCCATCTGGTGTAAACCTAAGATGATGATAATCGTACCCATGGTATAGCGAAACCAATTGGCATAGAGAATATTACCAAAGTAACCAGCACCAAATCCTAGAATAAAGAAAATAAGAGAAATACCTGCGATAAAGCAAAGCGTCCGAATCAAACCTGACCAAGCGACTTTTCTTCCAAACAAGGAGAAGCTTTTTGCGCTTTCCTGATCATCCAATAAAATTCCAGTATAAACAGGTAACAGAGGGAAAATGCAAGGGGAAAAGAAGGACAAGATCCCTGCTAAAAAAACGGAGATTGAAAATACTATCGTTTCCAATAAAGAACCAACTTTCTTAATAATTCATATCCTATTTTACTATAATCAATTTCATTTGTATGATTTCTGCTACGCAATTTGAATTAGTCTGTATTTGAAAGATTTTCCGGTACTAGTTCATTCAGATTCTGGCCCCTTTTTTGCCCTCTATACACAAAAAAGCCTATTGACCAAGCTAGAAAGCTTGATACAATAGGCTTTTTAAAGGCTGATTATTTAACAGCGTCTTTAAGAGCTTTACCAGCTTTGAATGCTGGAACTTTAGAAGCTGCAATTGTGATTTCTTTACCAGTTTGTGGGTTGCGACCTTTACGTGCAGCACGCTCACGAACTTCAAAGTTACCAAAACCGATCAATTGAACTTTTTCACCAGCTGCAAGGTAGTCAGCTACTGCTGCGAATACAGCTTCAACTGCTGCTGCTGAGTCTTTCTTAGTCAATTCTGTAGCTTCTGCTACTTTAGCGATCAAATCTTGTTTGTTTGCCATGTTAATGATTCCTCCAATTTAATTTCTAATTAACAATTATAATCATATCCTAAAATCCCTTTTAGGTCAAGTTAAAAACGCTATTTCTTCCCATTTTATTTATTTTTTTAAGAGTAGTAACGTACTAAAATAGCCCAAGCGTTCTCACCCGTGTGAGTTTGAATAATAGAGCCCGTTTCCAAAACTGAAATTGGCTTTTCAACATAAGCTTGTAAGCTTTCTTTCATCTCTTTAGCCCAATCAGCACTACCAGAATATGAAATTCCAATCTCTGCTACAGAACGTTCAGAGAGCGACGTTATCAACTCATCTAACCATTTTTTAAAAGTTTTAGCTCCACGACCTTTAACGATTGGCTGCAATTCATGGTCTTTCATCTGCATGACAACACGTATATTGAGAAGTGAGCTCAACAATCCAGTTACACGCCCAATTCGTCCACCTTTAACAAGATTTTCCAAAGTCGAAACGCCAATATAGAGTTCTGTGTGTTTTTTTACCTCTTCTATGCGAGTTAAAATTTCCTCCATATCTTTGCCTTCTTGTGCTAACTTCGCAGCCTCAACAACTTGGAATTTCAGGGCTTGGTCAGTGAAGGAACTATCAATAACTGTCACGTCGGCAGTAGATAAACTAGCACCCTGTCGCGCTGCTTCTACAGTACCAGAAAGAGCATGGGACATATGAATAGCAAGAATCTGGCTACCATCCTTGCATAGGTCTTCAAAAACTTCAGCGAAGACACCTACAGGGGGCTGGCTTGTTTTCGGGAGGTTCTTACTTACTTGCATCAACTGAAGAAATTTACCTTCTTCTTTCAAATCCGCATCAGAATAAACAACATTATCAATCATTACAGATAACGGAACAACAGTGATATCTAATTGTTTTACTAGTTCAGGTTCAATAGTAACAGATGAATCGGTTACAATCTTAATTTTTGTCATAGTATCAATCTTTCTATTTTAGGATTCAGATTGGTTTTCTTACTTTTAATTATATCAAAAAAAGATTAAAAATCCTAATGGAGTCATTCAAATTTTCCTTAAAAATTTGATATAATCTACTTATAAGAAAAGAGGTTCCTATGATTAAAAAAATTTACCCCATTTTAACCATTTTACTAGGTGCTGCTATTTATGCTTTTGGTCTGACTTATTTTGTAGTTCCCCATCATCTCTTTGAAGGAGGGGCGACAGGTATTACCCTCATCACCTTTTATCTTTTTAAAATCCCTGTTTCGCTCATGAACTTGCTGATTAATATTCCTCTTTTCATCCTAGCTTGGAAGATTTTTGGAGCAAAATCTCTCTATTCTAGTTTACTAGGAACCTTAGCCTTGTCCGCCTGGTTGGCTTTTTTTGAGCGTATTCCCCTTCATATTGATCTTCAAGGTGATTTACTGATCACAGCCCTTATAGCTGGGATTCTATTGGGAATTGGGCTCGGAATTATCTTCAATGCTGGTGGGACAACTGGTGGAACTGATATTGTAGCTCGTATTATCAATAAATACACTCATATATCTATGGGAAAACTGCTTTTTATCTTAGATTTTTGTATTCTCATGCTTATTCTCCTAATCTTTAAGGATCTGAGATTAGTTACCTACACGCTCTTATTTGATTTTATCGTTTCTCGTGTTATTGATTTGATCGGCGAAGGTGGCTATGCAGGTAAAGGATTTATGATTATCACAAAACGTCCTGACCAACTTGCTAAGGCGATTAATGATGACCTAGGTAGAGGCGTTACTTTCATCTCAGGTCAAGGTTATTATAGTCGAGAAGATTTAAAAATCATTTACTGTATTGTCGGAAGAAATGAAATTGTTAAAATGAAGGAAATGATTCATCGAATCGATCCTCAAGCCTTTATAACTATTACAGAAGCCCACGAAATCCTTGGAGAAGGATTTACCTTTGAAAAAGAATAAAAAGAGGTAATGTACTGAATTGATTTCTTTTAGAATCTACAATAATAACGTGAAACAATGATAATTTCTCCATCAAAGTAATCCTTTAAATCTTCTGTCGTGAGAGTATCGAATTGACTACTAAAATCAAGAAGATATAATTCCTCTACACCCTCTCGTTTTTACTTTCTTTCACGTTCAGTAGAGTTCAAAATATGTAAAAACAATTCCGAATGATAAGGCTCTAAAGCAATCTTTAAAGATTCATTAAACATCATAACCACGATAGGCAACAAATCCTTCCTCGTAGCCTTGTTGGTAACACGAAATAATTATTTATCAGATAGTTTGCCAATATCTTTGTGGTTTTTATAGAAATAGTAGTAAATATAAAATAATTATTTCATAATGATATCTATTTCTGTAACAGAAAATCTGAAACATATTTTTTACCTGAAGTGTAACAGTGTAGAAAGTTCATTTTTTTGAAATGATTATAAAGTACAATATATTGAGGTAAGAATTTTAAAGCCAGAAAAACGCATTATATCAGGCACTTAAAAACTTGATACAATGCGTTTATTTAATATGAAAAGATCTACTAGATTCTTTAGAAATGAACTTCCAGTAGCCTTTTCACTTTTTATTAATAAGTCCCTTCTTCACCTTGGCTAGTCAAGATTACCGGACCATCTTTAGTAATGACAAATTGGTGTTCATACTGACATGACAATCCACCGTCAATGGTCTTATGCGCCCAGCCAGTTTTCATATCTGTATCGATTTCCCAGTCACCTGTATTGATCATCGGTTCAATGGTCAAGACCATACCTTCACGAAGACGAAGTCCACGACCTGCAATACCATAGTTGGGAACCATTGGCTCTTCGTGCATAGTTGGGCCAACACCATGACCAACCAAATCTCGCACTACACCGTATCCACGACTTTCAGCGTATTCTTGAATAGCCGCACCGATATCACCGATACGATTTCCAACAACAGCCTGCTCAATCCCCTTATACATGGCCTCTTTAGTTACATCCATCAAGTTTTTCACTTTTTCGGACGGTGTACCAACAGCATAAGCCCAACAAGAGTCTGCTAGGCCACCAGAATAGCTCTGAGTGTATTTTTTCATTTGCTCCACATTGTTGAAATTTAATTTTGAGACATTCAGGTCAGATTTAGCAATGGGACCTCCCAAAACCATGTCAACTTTGAGCAAATCACCATCTTTCAAGATATAGTGACGAGGGAAAGCGTGAGCTACTTCATCGTTAAGAGAGCAACAGGTAGCATAAGGATAGTCCATCATGGCACCGTCAACTCCAATCTGAAGCGGAAGGAAATTTTCTTCCTTACAACGACGGCGAACGTATTCTTCAACTTCCCACATATCTACGCCAGGCTTAATCAAATCACGTAAGCCAATATGAATACTTGCTAGAAAATCTCCAGCCTTGTCCATAGCTTCGATTTCACGAGCTGATTTTAATGTTATCATTATTTCTCCTAGTTTCTAATTAATTTTAACAGTCACATTTGCTTTTGAAACAATCTGATGACCGTGATAAATATCGTAGTCAATAATAGCTGATCGTCTAGTATGATGGATAATACGTGCCTGAATGCGCAGTATATCATCTATCTGAACAGCCTGCAAAAAGTAGATCAGCATTTGTTCGATGATGAGATTGCGACCACTATTCACAACTAAATCTTGGGTCATATGAGTCAGTATCTCTGCCAATACACCATTAGCCAAAACACCGTTCTTCTCTAGCATAAAGGGTTCCACTGTAATCACTACTTCATCATGGTGATAAGAAAGTTTTTGACCAATCTGTTCAGAAAAAGTAGGTAGAGCAGAAACTTGGGAACGACTCATCTTCTCCATGACATCTCGTCTTGTTACAACCCCAAGCAAGGTTTGATTATTTCGAACAACCGGTACCATTTCAAAGTCTTCAGCAATCATCCGTTGACTCACATTGGCAATATTTGTCGATAATCCAACCAAAAATAGACTACGAGACATGACTTTATCAATTGTGGTACTTGGTGACTTATCACCCGCATCTCTCATAGTAACAACCCCAACAACGACCTGATGTTGATTGATAACAGGGAAACGGCTGCTACGATTCTTACGTACCAAATCCAAATAATCTTTAACAGTGTCTGTCTCTCTCAGAAAACCATATTCATGACTCGGACGGTAAAGTTTCTCAACTGTCAGAATATCAGTCTTGATTTGGACATTTGATAAGGCTTTATTGATCATGGTCGCGACAGTGAAAGTGTCATGTTTGCTTCTTAAAACAGGAATTCCTTTTTGATTGGCCAGTTTAAGCACGTCATCATGAACATGAAATCCTCCTGTCACAAGAACAGCATTTTCATTTTCAAGTGCTAACAGTTGGATACGAGTACGGTCTCCGACAATCAAGAGTCCCCCATCATGAAGGTAGGACAGGATATTTTGTTCAGTCATGGCACCGATAGAGAACTTACTAAATTCTCTATCTAAACCTTCTTGACCAGACAGAACCTCAGAAGAAGTCACTTCAGCAATTTCAGCAAAAGTTAATCTCTCTATAGCAACTTTCTGAGATTTGACACGGATAGTACCACTTCTTGGACGAGTCTCTACAATTCCACGATTTTCAGCTTCTTTAATAGCCCGATAAGCCGTTCCATCACTGACTCCCAGATGATTGGAAATGCTACGAACACTGACCCTTTTACCGACAGGTAATTCCTCCAAATAGCTTAGAATTTCCTGATGCTTACTCATTGAATTCTCCTTTTACATACCGAAATTCAAGATAATCCCGCATTTTTCTTGTGTAGCGATCACTTCCCTTAAACTGACGAATCAAACGGAATCCAGACTTAAGAGCAACTCTTTGGCTAGCTTCATTTTCAAGGTGGGTAATAATGGATAATTGTTTTAAGCCTAATTCCTCAAAAGAAAGCTGACAAATTTTTCTAACAACCTCTGTCATAAATCCTTGCGACCAAGCATCTTTTCTCAAAAAATAGCCAAGCTCAGCTTCTTTTTTGATTTCATCTAACTTCTCAAATTTAATAGAACCAATCATTTGTTGATTTTTCTGGTCACAAATTGCCCACACTCCCAAAGGGGACTTCATAAAGTAATTCGCTAATGCATATTGACTTTCTTCCAGACTTGCCTGAGTTGGGAAAATAAATTGAAGATTTTCTGGATTTGAAGCTATCTCGTGGAAGTCCTGACTATCACTAAAAAAGAAAGGACGCAAATACAAGCGATCCGTTTCAAAAAAAGAAAACATTGCTAATTTGGTCCAAATATTCATAAACACCTCTACGGTTTATTCTTCAACAAGTGTAATATCCGCTCCTAGATTACGTAATTTTTCAATAATATCTGAATATCCACGTAAAATGAACTCAATGTTTGTAATTTCAGTTTTGCCTTCAGCCATTAAACCAGCAATGACAAGTGCGGCCCCAGCTCTCAGGTCAGTTGCTTTTACATTTGCACCACGTAAACTACGTCCTCCGGTATATAAAATGTAGTTGTTTGTAGTCGTAATATCTGCATCCATCTTTGCTAGTTCAAAAACATGGTTTACTCGTTTTTCATAAATGGTATCAATAATGGTACCACGCCCCTCTGCTGTTAACAAGAGAGGAGTAATTGGTTGTTGCAAGTCAGTAGCAAAACCAGGATAAGGAGCTGTCTTAATATTGATTGCTTTCAAATTAGACTGTTCTTCGACAAAAATACTGTCTTCAGATACAGTCATTCTCACTCCCATTTCTTCCAACTTAGCGATGAACCCTTCTAAGTGTTCATAAAGAACATTATTAATACGAATTCCCTTACCAACTGCAGCAGCTAAGGAAATGTATGTTCCCGCTTCAATACGGTCTGGAATCACCTGATGACGGGTTCCGTGTAATCTTTCAACACCATCAATAATGATAATATTAGTTCCTGCCCCACGGATATGGGCACCCATATTATTCAAGAGAGTTGCAACATCAATAATCTCAGGCTCACGGGCTGCATTTTCAATAATAGTACGCCCATTTGCTTTAACCGCAGCAATCATCGTATTAATCGTCGCACCGACACTAACCGTATCCATGTAAATACTTGCACCATGAAGTCCCACATATTTAGCAGATAACTTCATGTTATCTCCCTCGTAGCTAACAGTAGCTCCCATTGCTTCAAAAGCCTTAAGGTGTAAGTCAATAGGACGTGGTCCCAAATCGCATCCTCCAGGTAAACCAACTGTAGCTTCACCAAAGCGACCTAAAAGACTTCCATAAAAATAATAAGATGCACGAAGACTATTGATTTTCCCATAAGGCATTGGAATATTTTGAACACCTCGTGGATCAATCTCTAACACATCGTCATAACGCTTAACGGTAGCACCCATTAACTCCATGATTTCGACAAGACTAGCAACATCGGAAATATCTGGAACACAATCCAAAGTCACCACATCATCAGCCAAAATAATAGCTGGAATTAAGGCCACAACGCTATTTTTAGCACCGCTAATAGTGATTTCACCTTGCAAGGGCAATCCACCATTGATAACAATTTTTCTCATTCTAAATTTTTTATGCTCTTTCAAAATTTCTAAAAAGGTCCTACATTAAAGTATATCATAAATCCACCCTTTTTTCCATCATTTTCAATTATATTAGCAGAATCGTATTTTTTGGTAAATGAACTGTCTTGAAATGTTTTGCCCCTTTTTTGTCCCCTAAATACAAAAATAGCCCTTCGGAAAAAATCCGAGGGGCTAGAAACGTTGTTAAATCAACGGCCGAACTTTTGAATTTCAAGGTTCGGGATAAAATAGTTCACTGAACTATTTTATTTTTTAAGGTTGTAGAATGATTTCAATCCACGGTATTCAGCTACTTCACCAAGTTGATCTTCGATGCGAAGCAATTGGTTGTATTTAGCGATACGGTCAGTACGTGAAAGTGAACCAGTCTTGATTTGGCCTGCGTTAGTTGCAACTGCGATGTCAGCGATTGTTGAATCTTC
>OIFX01000289.1_pt1 | contig 24364 bp, 27 predicted proteins | sample 1582151 | NCBI WGS metagenome assembly OIFX01 (sample SAMN07501068, study PRJEB24779) | human gut metagenome
AACACCCAGTGACATGCTTGGGTGAACAAGGATAGATGTAAATAGTTGATGCATGTGTAACACATCATAACAAAAAATTAACCGGAAGGCTAGCTATAACATACAATCTAAAAAGACGTCCTTTGAATACGTCTAGAAAGATTATAACATAAAAAAATAGGCAAGTACCGAAGTACCTGCCTAAAAAAGGATTATCCACTTTTTCATCCTAACTGATTTCTCCCCATAAGTCACCTAATATCTGATTAGGTGGGGAAGAACCATTCGTGCATGAATGAGAATTTGATGAAAGATAATTTTCACTACACATATTCAATCAAGACATTGCTTTCTATAATAAACAACTATTTTGTTTTATTTCTTTTCTATAACAACCTTTGTAATTAAGTTGAATCCAGGGTTTTTAATATGCTCTGATAAATCTGGGACAACAAAACCTTTTTCTGTTATAGGGAAAGACTTCGTTTCTTCTTTTTTCTTACTCTTATCATAATAAGTGACTTCGATCTTTGCGCTTGGATCTAATTCAACTACTCTAAACTCTTTATATGCTGTCGCATCTAATGCCCATTCGACATAGTATTCAATTTTTTCTTTTGTAAGTGTAGTCCCAGGTTTAATAGGAAACTCGACATAATGAGGGGATAGCAATTCATTTCCTTTACTATCAACTCCAGTCACATTTACCATCAAATACGGGCCTGTTGGTTCAAAATAACTCGCGTCATCGCCTTTTTTATATTTTCCTTTGTCGAATGAACTTGATGCACTTACCTCATTAGTAATTGAAGAAAATGAGAATAATAACAATAAAACAGTTAAAAATAATAAACTTCTTTTGAGCATGGCGCTTCCTCCAAATATAATATATTTGTTTTTATTCATCTCTTTTTATAGCTAACACACTTATTTAAGATGATAAATATCAACAACTTCATTTTATATTGAGAAAATATTAAAAATCAATAAAATATTAAAATAAACTAAAATTCATTCAAAAATAATTAACAAACATTTAACATTTTAACCTAAGAATTAAAACACTTCTTTCACAATCAATCTCTCATGCCATATCCACTCATTATGATTGTTCCAATAAATGCGACACCAACCATCTATAATTTCAAACACATATATTAATGTTCCAGGCGCGTATACAGCCTGTCCAACATCGAATCTATAGTTAGTACGATTATCACCGTATCTAGTGGCTGAAGTAGCACCTAAGCCGTCGATTTTCGCATTAAAATAAGCACCTTTTGACCATTTAAGGTTATAAGGCGCTTTACTTCCAACTGTTATTTTACTTGCAGATTTACCGACTGCTTTTTGAGCAGGTGGTTTAACTTTATTTGTGATCTTATTCATTAAGCCCTCACTTTTATACTTAGGTCTAATAAAGTGAGTACAGCCGTAATAATTATCCCAACGTAACTTTGCAGGCGTATTTGCGTTACCGTCATAGTTCTGTTCCAAAATTAAAAATTGATTTGTATTACCACCATTAAACACTAAACCAATATGACCGTATTGTTTATATATTCCTTTGGTAAATACAGCCACATCACCTATTTGTGGAACAAACGATGGTGTGTTTTCATATACTGTTGCCATGTTTTTAAAATCGTTATTGATTGCATCTTTTGCATTTCCCCACATTCTAATTTCTAACAACCAATAAATGTAATCAACTGCTAAATCTGCACATTGGTAACCATACCAACCGTCAAAATCAATATATCTACCTTGATACCAACGTAACCTTGCTTTTGCTTCACTGTATGTTTTCATTATTTTACCTCCTAGTATTTTCTTCTTGGTTCTTCATATTCTAAAGCTTGGTGGCTATCACCTATACCTTTAGTAGTCGGGTCTTGAATCACACCAGTTAATACTAAAAATCCTAATATAGCGTTTAAACCGTCTGTTAATTGCTCTGTATAAACTTGGATATCATACCCAATAGCTTTTGCGATGTTTTGAGCAAATAAAAAGATAGCTGACAATATCGCTACCCAAAACGATTTTTGTTTCATTCTAATTTTCCAATTAATCATATTCTTATCTCCTTTTATCCAAAATAAAAAGACGACTAATAAGCCGTCTATTTGATATTTATATTATGGTGTGTTAATTTATATATAGAAAAAGGGCAACATGCGCAAACATGTTACCCTAATGAGCCCGTTAAAAAGACGGTGGCTATTTTAGATTAAAGATTAAATTAATAACCATTTAACCATCGAAACCAGCCAAAGTTAGCGATGGTTATTTTTTATTGCTTAATTCAATAAGCTTGATTACTAGACCTATCAATGCAATAAGGAATAAACCAAACTGCAACATGGTACTAATTGTAATCATTAGGCGTCTCCTTTCTAAAGATTTCAGTAATGCCACCATAGGCACCACCTCCTTATACTCAGATAGCCACCATCTATCCAACTTGCTCACTTCTGCATATTACCATAATTACAACAATAAATAAAAAGCCAGTGCCGAAGCACTGACCTTTAAATATTATTTACATTTACGACCATACAAATAGCATGACAACCATCTTGCCCAACTCATTTTGTCCACCTCCCTTAAGGTAATAACGCAGTAATCGATGCAGTAATGACTGCAATCATAACAATTGTTACAAGCGCCCATATGGCACCTACGAGCCATTTATTTTGGGCGAGCGTCTTTTCTTCGTTTTTTTGCGCAACATCTACTTGCGTTTGATACCTTTCTTCAATTCTGTTTAATATCTTTGTTTGCTCTAAATTCTCATCTACAACTTTATCTTGCTTGTCCTTAAGTTCTTTATGGGATTCTCTTAGTTCATTATGATTTCGCTTATGTTCATCTCTAAGTTCAAGCACATGATCTGCTGTTTCGTTTGCTAATTCTTCAACATCATCCACACGTTCAACTAATTCAGAAAGCTCTTTTTTTATTTTCTGAATATCATCCAAAACTACACCTACTTTCTAAGAAAGCTATGAGCAAACTGCTCATAACTTAGTATAGTTACATTGTTTCGCTATCAACTGATTTATCAGATGACAAGTCAGTTCTGTCCACAACTTCTTTCACAACTTTCACACTGTTTTGATTGCCTGTTAATTGATATAAAAGATTTAAAGTTTCAGCAATCTTTTTGGCATTTTCCTCAGATTTGAAATCTTGTGCGTAACTAGCTGAATCCGACGTTGTAAAACTGCCTACAAAATCTTGATACAAAACGCGCTCTGTTCCCTCTTTGTCAATTTGTACTAAAATAAATCTCTCTGTTTTTTTGATAATTTCATTTGCCATATTAAATGACCTCCTTAAATTTTTGTATAAAAATAGTGCCAAGGATTACTCTTCCTCAGCACTTTTGCTTTTTTCATTTTGTTCTTGTATATATGCTTTTAACATTGCATTTTCTTGTGTTAGTCTTGTGATTTCTTGCGATAAATAGTGAATTGTATATTGTGGATTGGCTTGTAAACCTTGATTGCTATCATTCATTTATTAATTCCTCCAGTTTTTCGATTTTTGATTGCTGGTTTTTAATAATAGGTATTAAATGAACCCAAAGTCTATCGTATGCGATACCTTCGATTTCTCCGTTGTCATCATAAATAACAAATTCATTAAATCCTAATTCTTCAACCTCTTCCGCTATTAAGCCAGTATGTCGACTAAGTTTAAAAGTATCATCAGATAACTTTTTACCACTTTCCAATTCTTTAGCCATTATTTCCGATTCATATTTGTCAAACCATGTACGAATTGGAAGCTTTAAAATCTCTTTTGAATGACTGAACTGATCGTCTTCATTGATGTATTGGTTTTCGATTGAAATTTTATACTTTTTGGCAGAAGTAGCACGCCCAATTGTTCCAGCAGAAGTAATGTGTAAGTTAGCAGGTGCTGAATAAGTACGCTTATAAATAGAATTAGAAGCGACTCTATCGCCAGCATTATCAGAACCTACCGCCAATAAATCATAACTTTGAATGCTAACGTAACTATTTCCATCTCTTCGTTTAACTAAGTTGAATTTGCCCATACCTGATTCAATTGTAGTGTCTCCGCCTGTAGCATAGTCACCATTAACGACTTGAACCAATCCTTTATTGCTACGTTTAGAAAATCTTAATCCAGCACCGTACTTATAGTTTTCATCTGAACCAAACATGATATAACCGTCAGTTTCGTATGCACTATCAGCGTTTGATAATGTGAATGCGAATCGGTTTAATCCAGGCACTTTGTCTGTGTTTGGATATAAATACACCGGTGCCTGTTTGCTTTTGATATTCGATGAAGCGTAAGACTCCAGAACAACCCGATTATTATCTGACGTTAGTGCAACGACACCACCATAGGAATTGATTGTTATACCATTCATACCACTATCACTGTAAGTTTTATCCCACCATTGAATCGTACCAGATGAACCACCGTCTTCACCTTCACCATCAATATAAGTCGAAATACCAAAATGTGACATATAAAGTGAACCGCCAGCGGTGTTATTTCTAAATCTTAGGTGACCGTCTTTCAGTCGCGTAAAAATATCGTCTGTTGAACGTTTCCCTCTCCAAGTACGTTGCACAATACCACCTAGTTCAATAGAATCATTCTGTATTTGAACATATCTGTTATTGTCACCGCCTTTAATTCCAATTCTATTAACATTGATATCAAGACCCTCTCTTGATAAATTAAGGCTGTTGACAATATCGGTTTTATCTACTTTATCTCGCATATTTTGGATAAGAAGGTTTATTTCTCTATTACCGTTAATATCAATTTTATCAGCATTTAATCTAATACCACGTGGCCCCACATTCAAAGCTTGAGCCACTCCGTTATCATCATATCTGATTGTTGTTCCATCTGTAACATTTTGAACAATCTCGTTTAATATATTTGAAAGTGTACGATTGGTTGCATTAAACTCTTCTTTAGTAGTTCTTAATTTGATTTCCTTACCATTTTGTATAATTTGAGAACCATAGCGAGTCAATGTTTTCCTCTGTGCATCTGTGCTTTCTTTGACCTTGTTGTCTGTATAAGCATTAGCTTTCTTTTCAGCGTTTCTAGCCTTTAGTTCTGCGTTTTGTTTTGCCTCTTCAAGTTTAGCTTGAGCATCTTGTATAGCGCGTTGCTCTTCTTCCGAAATTTTACCATCAGCATACGCTTGCGATTCCTTCTCTTTAAGATCATCTTGAGCATCAATGTATGATTTTAAAGCTTCTTGCGCTTCTTGATTTGCTTGTTCAATACTTGCTTTAATCTCAGGATTATTGGACAAATCACTTAACTGGTCATCAGTATATTGTTTTTGTTCTTCCAATCCGTTTCGATATTCGTTTAACGTAACTTTATCTTTGATTTCACCTTTTAAAGTCGTTCTCTCAGCTTCAGCAGTATCTAAACGTTCAACAATACCGTCTTTGTCTGTTTTATAGTCCGATGTTTTTACATAGTCACGTAATTGTTCTTTTGTGGATTCTCTAGCTGCTTCAATAGCTGATTTAACAACATTAGGTTCTCCGACTAACTGCAAATCTTCATTCACCGTTAAACCAAATTTTGTTGCTATTATTTCCAACGCTTCTTTATATTTTTCATCAGTGTATTGTGACTGTAATAATTTAAATCTATCTGAAATGGCGATTTTGACATCTTCTACATCTGTATAAACATCTTGTAATTTCTTTCTATACTCAAGAAATAAAGCTTGTGTATCTACCAACCGACCAATCGTTGCAGTTTCGGGTGTCATAGATTCTAAATTATTTTTAATTTGATTATAAACATCAATCACAGCGTCTAAACTTGCTTGTAAGTCCGCTTTCAAATCATTATCTACTAAGTACTCGCTATTCAGTAATTCTGTAGCTTCTGACAAAAGACTAGCGTGTTGTATAGATAAATTAATAAAAATATTGTTTAATTCACTGAATAGCGCTTTCTCTCTTGTTATACCACCTAATTTTTCAACATCATTTGGTGTTGCTTCAATCCATCGACCATTCCAATATCTACGCAAGACAGCAACATCAGGGTTACTTGTATCATACCAAAGCATATCATTGACTGGATTTTCTGGCGGTGTATCACTTTTGTGTATTTTGCGTTCAAAGTATTCTAATTCACCATCTACAACATCTTTAACTATAGTGTTGATATTGCTAATATTATCGTTTAACTTTTGATGTATTATGTTCAATCGCTTGTTAAACTCTTCTCGTAATTCTGATTCTTTGAACTCTTTAGGTTGACCGAATGTATATGTGCTATTTTCTGAAATTATGTTATATTCTTCGGCAATAACTTCTGCCTCTACATACAATGGCGGGTTAAAATCTCTATGTTTTACTCTGACTGTATCACCAATTGATATAATCTCGTGCGGATACGTAACTTCCAAATCAGTAGAAGTAATCTCATATGACATAACTGCCGACTTACGTTTATTTAACTCTGTTTTGGCTAAAGAACGCAACCGTGTTTCATTCATATTTTGATCATCTGATTGAGGTTCGTATATTCCCCAAATATAACGGGTAGGTAAGTTGAATTGACTTTGTGCTTCGTCATCAGTCACAACTAACTCTAAACGCTTTCCTTTGTCATTTTCGGGTCCCACAGCAATTAATGCTGTTTTGATTTCTGACATATCAATCTTCCTAGTTAACCCGACTAAATCTTTACCATATTCAATTTCTTTACCTTTGAATAAGCTGTTTTTCTTTTTGAGTACTACATATCTACCTTTGACGGTATTAGAGCTAAGCTCAATATAAAAATCTAAAACCATTTTATAGGTTGTACATAATTGCTTTAAAACTTCATATCTAGTTTGATAAGAAGTCCATGACGTAGTACGTAAGCCATCGTATTCGGTTTGTTCAGAAACTTCCCAACCTGTATCGCTCAACACATCTTTCAATGCTTCTGAAGTTGTCTTTTTCTCAAATTTTCCTGGTGCATACGGTTTAGCTGTTGTTATATCAGCAAGATAAGACGCTATACATTCTATCTCTGTGTAGCCGTCCATCGTATCTTGAACCCAGTTAATAATAAATTCACGCCATTGTTTGTTTGAATCCCTTATAATAACACGATGTCGTTCACGGAACTTTTCAGCTCTTTCTGATGATATGAGCAGTTCAAGCATTTCTGAATTGTCATTAACATTACGTTTATGAATCGCTCTAACTAAGGAAGGGTCATCAGTAGAAAGGAAATCTATAATCTTGTCGTTAAAATCTAAAACATGTATCACACTCTCATCTCCTTTCTATAAATATCTATCTTGCCATTTAACCGTCGTATCAAAGACGTTTTCAGGTTGTATGATTAATTCACTGTACCCAGAATCAACATTGAAATAATTACTTCCAAACGATTTCTCGCTCAACATTGGTTCCTCATTGATGACAACACTTTTTGCTTGCATATCTATTTTCACTAAATCACCTTTTTGTATAATGACATCCCTTGCGCCTTTCGGTTTCGGTAGAATCTCCGTATTGAATGAACCTAATCCATTCATCTCCATCCACTTATAACCGTTATACTTCGCACTATAGATAGCTATGATAGAAGCTGGACGCTGATAAAACTTACCGCCATCTATCCACTCTTTCTCATCCATATCAATAGGTTTACGTCTATCTGGGTCTTTAATGTGATCAAATTTCCAAGTTTTAATAGAAAATTTATTACCTACTCTTCTGAGCCGCATATAAACAACGATTCTGTCCAAGTTATACATTATCGGTTTATTCTGATAGTCGTATATCTTTTTGGGGTCTCCTTTTTGGTTATACAACGTAACAACAATATGTCCTATTTTTCTATCATGATATTTATTTTCATAACCAATAGAAGCAAGTAACTTACCATCACTATCATAAATATGTTGTGCTGTTCTTCCGGCACCTTTACCTTTTTGTTCAACAATACATTTATAGGTAATTTGAAAATCTGTCATCGCTTTAGGGAGCCCTCGTTTCGTGCCAGCACCAACCCAACCTTTTGCATCAGGAAAATTAGTTGCTTTATATCCTTCGCCAAGATTGGATATCACAAAGTCACCGCCGACCTTACCACCTAAGTCATTACTTGGAATATCTTCAGTAATCATCTTAGTCCAACCTTTGAAATCACGAAACTCACTATGATAAACAGGAGGCATGTAATCCTTAACTTCTTTGGTTACCTCATCATCACCAACCATAAAATAATCTTCATCATTTTTAGTGATCATAAAGTAACTAGATGGTTTAATTGCTCGGGCTTCAACAATTAAAGGAGTGTCAGCAGTCCCACTATTTACAACTGAAACTTGGTCTGAAATCGCAGTATTTTTATATCCTGTTACTGAATATTTGTAAGGGTCTGTTAGTACTACTTTGATAGTGAACTTAACAGGTATTGTAAATTCTTTGTGCAGCTTTATTGGTCCTTCAAAATAAGCGTTCCAGTACCAATCTTTAGATTTGAATTGTAATTTAACTTGTTCCTCGTAGTTAAAAAACTTTACTAATTCATTCAAGACGTCATCATGTGTTTTAATACCGTTGTGAGATAAATAGTCATTACGTACCACCAAAGGTATATCAAAACTATAAGATTCAAGCCTACGCCCTTTATATATAGACCCCGAACGTCCATCTACATTTTCTGTTTTTAAAACATAATTAAAAGAGGGTATTTCAAACCCTCTTTCGACATACAACCAAGGAATTGTTTTGTTGTTCACTTTAATAGTGTCTATCATTGAATAGCAATTCCTCCTTTTCTAAACTTTACTTTTGTTGATTCTTGCCTTTCTCGCTTTTCTATAGACGCGTTCACCTTTTTATCAAAAGCGTATTCGTCAATAATCGGCTGATAATCTTTATCTGCAATCACATCGTTGGATTGCGCTATTTTCAGTAATAAAGCTATTTGTTGTTGCTGTTGTTCAATCATTTTCAATAATAAGCTTGGGTCATCAAACCCATTTACATTAGACAATTGACTAGGACGCTTATTTTTACTCGCTTTTCTCCCTCTTACTTCTGCTGCTGCATAATGCAACATCTTCATTGCATCATTTTTACGAGCTGGATCTGTTGGAATAATCCATTCTGGATGACCGTCTTCACCTAAGTTATACCAACCATCAAAAACTTTTCCACCTGTAGCATATGCGTAATCACCAGCACGTTTAAAACCACCCCAACCATATCGTCTAACAATGTACTGCATTGCTGAGATACCTTGATGTACTGGATTATTATAATTAGTGTACCCTCGTTTAGCGTTAGCTCTAAAAGTTGAGCCGATAATTTGGAATAATCCTCTAGACGGGTCTCCTCTTTGAGCATTAATGTCCCAATTATTCACTGCATTTGATTGATAGTTACTTTCGCGCTTTGCAACTCGCATCATCTGGTCATGAATCCACTTACCTTTATAACGTCCTCCTAAAATACTTTGTGCTTGTCGGATTACTCGGCTGGCATAAGTTGCACCACTTCCAGAAGTAGCGCCACCGCCACCAATTGATAACCTACCTTTTTTCTTAGCATTCCTTAAATATGGTTCAGGGTCAAAATGTCGTCCATTTCTCCTCATTTCAAAATGTAAATGTGGTCCTGTACTAAATCCGGTATTACCAGTTAAACCAACAACATCACCGGGCTTTACCATCGTGCCACTAGGTGGTGATTTGCTAAAGTTTTTCAAATGCGCAAATAGCATATCGATAACTCCACTAGTAATTTTTACATAATTACCATAACCACCAGACATAAATGGCATTCTTGTAAGTCTGCCACCCATCGGCGTTCTAACTTCTTGATATACAAATGGAAAATCGACACCTTCATGAAATGGTCTTCCAGTTGCAGCGGTATAAGCTGCGGTACGTCCATAATGATAATTAATTTTGTCAGGGTCTAATATTCCACCGACTAAATCGCCACCGCCCATAGCTTCTAAATTTTCTTTTATCCAATCAGTAGCACTTTTCTTAATCTTAGACCATGCAGCTTTTGTTATGTCGCCTGCAATTCCCATACCTTTAGTTAAAGAATTGAAATCAATTCCAAAAGCTTCAAGTATATAATTTAAAAGTTTGCCTGGATTTTCCATAAAATCTAAAACATCGCCAACTTTATCGCCAAGCCATTTGGTACCTTTACCTATTTGATCTTTTGTCCAGTTAAATGCCGATGATGCACTAGATTTAATATCTTTCCACATAGTAGTACCGAAATGAAATCTCGGAAGCGTTCCGTTTAACATTGAATAAGTTTGTGCACCGTTGTATACTTTTGAGCCTTTAGGTAAATAAGCAGTAGTGTCTGTATTAGGTGTGATTACACGTTTACCATTAGGGAATTCAATCATTTCATTTCTAAAACCATTTGGACCATTTCCACGTCCTTTATCCCCAACTGTAGCGAATGTATCACGTGCAATCTTACCGTTCTTAACTAATCTTGTAGTAGTATGTGTGTGCTCTGTACCAGTGTGTAACCTAGGTATTTCATCCATACCTAACTTACCACCGACCCAGTTTAAGCCTTCAATTAATTTATTAAGTCCTTTTTTAATAGCATCTACCATACCGCCGATATGATCTTTAATTTTACCAATGATAGATTTTAAACCGTCACGCATGTTTCCGAAGATATTACGTACTTTATCCCACAAACGACCAGCTATACCTACCGTGTTATCTTTAATAGAGTTCCAGATGTTTGACATCCAATTTCTTAACTTAGTAAATATATCTTTCGTCGCATTCCATAAACTTGTGAATTTAGACCTTACACCCCTAAATAACGAATGAGCCTTGCCGACGGTATTGCTTTTGATATTATTCCACGTACTAGATAACCAGTTTTTCATATTAGTGAAAATAGATTTAACACTATTGTATAAGAAACCGAAAATACTTTTCGTTGCATTCCAAATTGCAGATAATGATTTTGTGAAAATACCTTTGATAACACCCCAGATACCGGATATTAAACCTTTAAGCAATCCACCAAAGTATCTAACAACACCTAGAATCTTACCTACAAACCACAGTTGTATTAAATTCCAAATTAACTGCACAGTGCCTTTTAGTATCATCACAATACCGTCCCAAACACCTCGCCAATTACCAGTGAATAAACTTGAAAAGAACTTGATAAAGCCAAGTATGATATTTAAAGCACCTTGTATTACTCCTTTTATATTCTCCCAAGTACTGACAATCAAGGCTTTAACCGCCGGCCAAATAAATTGCATCACTTGCCAAATCGCAAACATGATTGGTTTAATTACAAAATTTAAGATAAATTCAAATATAGCTTTGATAAAATTGCATATATTTTGAAGCGCTTGAACAATAGAAATTCCGTTTTCATTAAAGAATCCATTAATTTGACTCCAAATATCTTTAGCGAAATCAACGATTGCTGAAACCGCTTGTTTAAAGACGTTTTTAACGGAATCAATGAAAGGTTGGATAAATTGAATGAAATTACTAAACGTTTGTTTAACACTGTTAATTGCACCATTAACAAAATTTCTGAATGTTTCAGATTTCTTATAAGCTATTGTAAATGCGACTGCTAAACCAGCCAGTACACCTAACACGATACCAATTGGACCAGTTAATGCTGTGAAGACTGTTCCTAAAATAGGCACTTTAGTTGATAAAAAACTAATCAATCCGTCAGCCTTTGCAATACTAGCTAATAATGGAGCTAATACAGTTACTGCGTTGCCAACTGTGCTTATGAATGCACCTAATCCAAAAACTACAGGACCAATTGCAGCAGCAATACCACCGAATATAACAATCGACCTTTTAGATCCATCACTTAAACTTGAAAACCAATCAACTGCTACAGATAGCTTTTTGATTAATTCTTCCATGACTGGAGCAAACGCACTTTCAATAGAAGCCCATACATCAGCACCTACTAATTTAAGTTTATTCATTGCTACTTTAAATCTTTCGGAGCCACTTTCAGAATCTTTAAATGTCTGATTGACCGTTCCTTGCGAATCTTCGATAGTTTTTAAGAACTCTTGGTAACTAAAGCGACCGCCTTTAATAGCATCTGCTAAATCAGGACCTGCTTTTGCACCAAATGCTTCAATCGCTAAACTTGTTGCGCTAGCTATATCCGGTGTCCTTTCAATTTCTGCTAATGTCTTCTTAAATTCTTCTCTTGGGTCTTTACCCGCTTTACCCCAATTGGATATAGCTTTTTTCAAACCACTGAAGGCTATTTCAGTATTAACACCTGATTTCTCCCATTGAGAGAATAAAGCGATTGATTCTTTCATCTCAAAGCCCATAGCCCTCATTGGAGCACCGTATTTAGTAATGCTATCAGCTAATGTATCAACACTTATACCGCTAGCCTGTGCTGCTTTCGCTACCATATCAAGTACACTTTGATACTCATCAGCTTCAATACCTGCATCACCCATTGCACGCGTAATTAATTGAACGGCTTGTACGCCGTCAGAACCTGTTATGTGACTAAATTTCAAGAATGACTCTGTGGCACTCTCAAGTTCTTTGCCAGTGAAACCTAACCTTGTGTTAACTTCCCCTAAAACACCGCCTACAGTCTCAGCGTCTTCTGGAAAGTTGCCATAAACATCTTTAAATGAATTCTGCAACTTCTTAAGCTCTCCGCCGGTTGCTCCTGTTGCTTGGGTAACTGTATCTAAACCTTTATCAACTTCTGCAAAAGCTTTTCCTGATGCTGCTGCAATACCTAAAACAGGTGCAGTTACACCAATCATCAAACCTTTACCAATGGATTTTAAACCATCACCCATTTTTGTTAATTTAGGTCCCATACTTTCAAAAACTTTACTGGTTTTTCCCCAGCCACTTTCTGCCATTCTTTGAGCTTCAACTTGAGCTTTTTTGAACTCTTCAAACTCAGTTGTTGTTTTTTCTAGTTCTTTTTCTAAAAAATTCAGCTCATTTGCTTGTTTGTTATATTCTTGTCGTAATTTTTGAGCTTCCGCGCTGTTTTCGCCCTGTTCTTGAGATACCTTGCCATATTGCTTGGCTAAATCATCAACGTTTTTCTTATAACCTGTGATAGTTCCATCAAGTTCTTTAATCCTTTGTTTGTAACTATGAGTTGATTTTTCGGTATATTTGAAGTTGTTACCGGTTAACTTTAAGTCAGAATTTAAAGTTTTAAAGTTTCGTTTGATTTCTGCAAATGATCTATTTAAATTTGCTGCATCTAAATCCAAACCTATAGATAAACCTTTTATTCTTTCTCCCATTTTTTACCTCCTTTCTAAAAAAGTTCAAAAAAATAACCCTAACCAAACGGTTAAGGTTAAAACGCATCAATTAAAGCCTCTGCTTTTTCTTCAGAAATGTCATTGTTTTTATTTTGATATATGGAAAGTACATAATGAAATGGCATTTTTAAAACTTCGTTAGCGTCTTTACCATTTTCAATTAAGTCCATCATGAGAGTATCCATATTTTTCAACATTGCTTTATATGTTAAATCTTCAGGCTTTATTTCATGTTCTGGATAAAATTTCTAGTTTCCTCAGTTTGCTGACCTTGAGTAATGAAAATCACTTGTTCACGAAGTGCATTCATTCCATCAGGTGCATGCATACGTTCTTTTAGGTCTTTAACTGTGAATTGGTTATCGTAAATTTTTACAACCATATCCATCAATCTGTCAGCGATTTCTCTTGGTTTCATCGTGCTATTTTCGTCCTCAATATCATCGATTAAATCCATTGCTTCGTATACAATTTCAAATGAAATGAAGTGTGGTGTTAAGTACGTTTGTAATTTAATTTCATTTGCTTTCGGGTCTTCTACTAATTGAATAATGTTACGTTTTAATTTTGCCATTTTATAATACTCTCCTTATTTTCAAATAAAATAGAGGGGTTGCCCCCTCTTATGCTTCTACATTTATTGTTATAGTGTCACTCATATTACCAACTGTTGCTTTAACCGTAGCAATGCCTTGTGCTTCCGCAGTAACTTGACCATCACTATTGATTGATACAATATTCGTTTGATCTGTTGTGTATTTCAATAACTTACTTTGATTAGATGGCTCTACTACAACATTTAAATCGTATGTGTCGCCAACTTTAAGTGTTTTAATGCTATCTGGTATATTAACCGACTTTACCGCAGTTTCCGATGAAGCCGGTTTTGTTACAAAGTTTCTTCGTTACCCTCTGTCACGTTTCCAGTATATTCTTCGCCTAAAATTTTCTTTAAGAAAGCCTCTTCGCCTTTTTCACCGTCTCCATCATGATTTGTCATGTTAGCTGAATCAAAGATATACTTACGTACTGACTTTTTATTATCAACTAAAGGGAAAAGTGCCTCACCTTCAACCTCTTCACTTGAGAAATCCCAATCTTTCTCAGCCGTTTCTCCATCGATTTTAGGATTTGTAAACATAACTTTAGGTAATAACACCGTTCTAAATGTGCCATCTCGTCGCTCTTGTCTGAACCAAATTGCTACATAGTTGTTTTGTTTACCTTGAGTTTCTTTATAAACACCGTCTTGATCATATTCTTCATTGAATACTATTTTGCGAATCTCTTTAGGGAAAGCATGCATTTGTAATGAAATTTTACCTTCTCCGTCTGTATTCCCTGATTCAATTGGACCGCCATCAGCATAAGCTGTTTTTAGTTCTCCACCAGTTTCAACACCAATTTTTTGTAATCCTCTAGTTTTTGTAATATCGCTATATTCTAGCTTTGTACCTTCTTTTGTTAATTTAGCGAAACCTAAACCAGTAATGTTAAAATACGCCTTTGGCGCACTTGCATGTTTTACTGCCATTTAATTTTCCTCCTTATAAAAAATACCCTCGTAAACGCGAGAGCTTCTATATGTTTTAAATTCTTCTATATATTCCGGTTTTCCATTTGAAACATTTCCCATTTTTAGTTCAGACCATAATAACTTTTGAATGCGATTAGATATCTTATTTCTTATGATTCTCGCATTATATTCATCATTGTACTTAACAAAAACATCTATTTGAACAATATAACTATATGCTCGCTCATAGCCATCAGTAAATGTTGTTGGGAGTGGGTCGTCTATATCATCGATAACAATAAAAGGTACATCCGTATCTTTTACGTTTGGGTATTTGTTGAATTTAATATTATTGATATTTACGTGCTCTCTAATAATTCTGTCTTGACTAATCACTTCACGAACTTTGTACAAAATATCAATCACAATTTTTTCAACTCCCTTTTTAACGTTTCAAAATACTTATTTTGACCTTGTCTTATTGCTCTATTAATCCCACCCATAGCTTTAGGTTTTACAAATTTTCCTGACTTTTTCTCAACATGACCATTTTCAATTAAATGTACTATTCTAAATCGTTCAAAAGGCCCACGCCACCTAATTGTAACAGTACGTTTCCCCTTTATCCATTCAGGTTCAGTACGACCAATCTCACTAATCAGTGCTCCTGAGTCTTCTGAAGGTTTGAGTTGTTTTTTTATTTCTTCAACAATTACCTTAGCACCAGCTATTAACGCCTTATCTTGAACTTTTACCATCTCTTTTATGCCAAAATGTTTTTCTAATTCTCTTTCTAATGCTTTATCACCTGTCACTTTCACACTCATGAACTATATCCTCCGCGAATCATAATAAAGTCTTTATTATCCAAATCTGGTGATACTTGCTTTATATTCAAACGATTTTTGAAATATCTTGATTCAATTTCAAGATAATGTTCTTCACTGGGTAAATAATCACCTTGCGGATCACGAATATACAATTTAATGTCATTTTGCGTTCCGTTTGAGATAGCTTGTTCTAATTCACGTAACCAGACACCATCAATACTCGCCCAACAGCTATATAATAATTTTTCTTCTTTTTCTCCAGCTTCTGGACCATTATTTTCAGTATACTTATAAAAATGAACACGCATATTTAAACGTTTAGTTGTAATTCTAGGTTTCTTAAACACTTTCTTCATCTTCTGATACCTCCATTAGAGATAACGAAAAATCTATTATTTCAGGTCTGTAATTGTCGTTGAAGTGTTCTAATAAATCTTGATAAGCATATCTAGCGCGTATAAGTATCAATTCTTGACCTATTAAATTCTCTAATTCAAAAACTCCGCACTGATTTTTTATACGCTCGTACGACATTTTTAACAACTGCTTTAAGTACTCATCCTCTGAATTATGGTCAATCTTTTCAAGTGATTTAAATTTGACAAGCAAATCATCAATCGTCATTGTCTTCACCATTCAATAAGTCGATGATTTCACTTTTAACCATTGAACTAGACGCTTTTTTTTGTAATGATTCGCATAGTTCTAATAATTCTTGTTTTGTCAGCTTATCTAAAGGTACGATATAAACTTTGTCGTACTTATTTTTGATTTGATTTGTCAACAATTCAACACGAGGATTGTTATACCCTTCAGCTGGATACAACTCCCCTACTTTGTACTTGTGTTGATTGTGCTCTATGTCTTTAAAATCTCTAACAACTTTAAATTTCACCATTTTATCACCTCATAAAATTTTATAGTGTTTCTTCGGTATCTTCTAAAGCTGGTTTATGTCCTTTTAAATCTAATTTCCAAACAGCAGCAACTTTATTATCTTTCGCTTTGCCGTAAGCAAATTGTTTTGCAGTGTATAAATCCATATCATCTAACGCAAGTGTTTCTTTAAATTTCTGAACATTAATACCACCAGCTAAATAACCATCATATAGACCTTTAACGTACGTTAAAACCTTACCTGCTTCTTGAACTGTAGACTCAATAACATTCAAATTAAATGGTAAAGCAGTAACATATACGCCATTTGCATTTAAATGTGTATACTGTGCTTGAACCTCAAAAGCATCGGACGGATTAACAACCATTGTTACATTACCTTTAACCGCTACTGATTTACCTTTCTCGTTAGTTGAGTGGTATTTAAACACTTGCGTCAATTCATTAACCGTAGCGCGCGGATTAGCAAATGTAAGCGTACCTTGTTCTTCTTTCTCTGGATAAGCACCCTCAGTTACCGATACACCTTTTTGTACTTGACGGTTTAAGCCGATTGGTTGGTCTTTACCAGTACCTTTTAAGAACGCAGTTTCAAGCGCCACTGCAAATGCTTCTTCGATTTGAACACGAACAAATCTTTCAATCCACGCAGGACCAAAATCATTTAAATCTTTTGGTAAAACAACAAACGCTGTCAATTTATTTTGAATTGCTGTTTCTTCACTGAACGCAGCATCTAATTGACCTTTAATTTCACCATAGATTTTACCCCAAACAGCCACGCCAGAAGTTTCGGATTTTAAGAACTTCAAACGCAAACCAGCATTTTTAATACCTAAGTCAGCTAATAATGGATGATTCGTTGTTAAATCTTCGAAGATTCTATCAATTGTTTCTTCTGGTAAAAGTTTTTCTTCTTTATATCCAACACTCTTATTGATATCCATAAAGAAATTTCTTTGGTTTGCACTCAAAGTTTGTGCTGATTTAGGTAAACTAGAAACTCTTTCAGCTTCTGATTTTGCTTGTAATTTAGTTTCTTCAAATAGTTGGTTAATCATGTCACCGTACAATTCATTTTGTCTTTCTTGCGGTTCACCGTTGTTTACTGCATTAATAAATTCGTTTTTCGCATTTGCGAATGTTTCCGATAAATTTATAGTCATTTTATGACCTCCTATTTTTGTATTAAAAAAGGAATCTTGAAAATCCATTTGCTGATACTTTACTATCTGCAATATCGATTTCTGATTCCTTTTCTTTCATATTTATTTTTTCAATTACTTTATTTGCTATTGCGTCAATATCAATGTTAACCTCTGGCGTTTTACTTACCAAAGCTGTTACACGATTTAATACATCTTTCGATAACACTTGTGTATCGCTTGCTACAATTTGCATATTGTCGTTTTCAAACATTTTACTATCCGCAAAACCTTGTTCAATGGCTTCATCAGCATTTAGCCACGTTTCCTTAGCCATCATTTCTATAAGTTCTTGTTTGTTTTTACCAGCTCTAACCGCATATGCCTCAGCCATTATTTGACCAACATGTTCTAATGTTTCTGCAGCATGATTTAGATCTTTCACTTCTCCTTGCGCAATACTTGAAGGATTGTGAATCATCATTCTAGCAACCGGACTCATTTCGATGTGGTCACCAGCCATTGCGATAAGCGATGCCGCACTTGCTGCTATTGCTGTGATACGAACATTCACTTTGCCTTTATGAGCTCTTAAATGTGTATATATTTCACTACCAGCTACTAGGTTACCACCATTTGAGTTAATTATAATATCGACATCTTCATCACTAAATTCTAGTTGTGTTAAAACATCTTTAGGACAAGTCGAATCCATACCAAGCATTTCGTAAACCCATTTATCTTCGTTGGAAACAATGACGCCTTTAATCTCCGCTTTCATCTTCATCACCACCTTTCAAAGTGTTTTCATCATTTTCACCACTGTTAGCTTTTTCGTAGTTTTTAGTAATCAGGTATTCGTCTAATTCAGAATTGTCTGATGGTTCTTCACCTAACATAATCCGCACCTCATTCCTTGTAAATGAACCAGAACTTACAAGTTTGTCAATTGCTTCAGCATATTGAAGTGGGTCTTTTTTATTCACACCGACAATTTCTATTCTTGTATCTTTCAAATACATGCTTTGAGTTATGAGTTTCGCGTTTAATTCGTTCTGAATCTTTTTTAATAAAGGTGTTAAACAGAACTTCTCAAATACAAGCGTGTTTTTTTCCAAATCAGCTGTTTCTCCGTAAATCAAACCTGGAGGTATACCAATCATCAACGCAACATTTTTTATTGCATCTCTCATTAGCTCACTCAATTCAGAAAAAGGCATGTTACTATTCTTACCACCATTAGATAATTCCTCATAATCAAAACCTTCTATCAAAGGCGCGATTGCTAGTTGGTTTTGATTAAAAGTATTGAATAATTTATTTGTGAACGCTTGTAATTTTTCTATATTCTTTTCGTCATATGCGCTAGAGGCAGATTTCAAAATCCCTCTTATTTGATAGTTTTTTAATTGTGCACCTATCATTCTTCCGAATATTTTCCCGTAATCTTCGAATAGACTTTCTACAAAGTGTGTCACTTTATTGTTGTTGTACTTTAAATATATGACCTCTTGCATTGTGAAAGTACGTTGATAAGTATAATCTTTAACCGTTACATCTTTGAATATATCATCATACAAAGCGTACTCTTCTCTGTAAAAGCTATCTGCGATAAGTAATTCTTTGCTGTCACTTACTACGATTAAAACCTCGTTATCGTAAATTAGTTTATATATAACTTGTTGCCAAAAACTATCGCTTGATAAGTCAGTATTTGGTTTTATATTTAACTTGTAGTAAACATCATTCTTTTGAATTCTATTACCTTCCAATACTTTAAAATGACTTTGAGCGACAGCTCGCGCAACAAATTCAATACAACTATCAATCGCTAAACGTTTCACATACGCTTGTTGTGATAGATCTTCTATCATATCTAAATCAAGCATATATGATATATCTTTCCTAGTTTTAAATATCTTTTCTAGAATACTCATGTCTCACCTCCTCTATTAGAAATCTATACTCATTAATGCATCAAGCGCTTTAGACATGTCTTTGTCTACTATATCGTCTGCTCTATATAACGCATGAACAAATGCCATAAATCCATCCGTTTTACGTCTGACTTCATCTTTTTTGATATACTCTTTATTTCCATCCGCCTTGATTTTTACAGCAACATTATTAGTAAACCAACGCATCAAAGGATTGTCTCCATATATTACGTTATGTTTCGCAAATATTGTATCGATACGTGGTGCAAGTAATCCATGTATTGCTTTTGGATTTCTAAGTACTTCAAGTTTTATGCCAGCATCCTCAAACGCACGTCTTACAATATCAGTTCTATAATTATCAGCTATGACTTTTTCAAGCCCATATTTTTCTCTAGCCTTTAAAAACCAATCAACTATATATTCAATTTCAATGACATCATCATCGACAATGGTCAATAACCCCATTTTTTCCCATTCTTTAATAGGAGGTTCTAATTTGACATCATCCAAAAACCCTTGTCTTACAAACGAATGTCCTAACCAAATGTAATCATCGTTTTTTCGGAATAATAGCCCTACACTTGCAAAATCTCGAATGTTTGCAAAGTCTAAACCACCAATACACATTTGATTATCTAAATTTGGTATCTCTCTATTAGTCGCTAGTATTTCTTTCCATGGTGCTATTACTTTTTCAAGGTCAACTTCAGGCAAATTCATTCGCTTAGTCATGAATTCGGGCTTATTTGAACGGTTGAATGGTAAATCGTTATATTCTTCTTCAATCGTGCTTAGCAGTGTTTTAGCGTATTCTGATAACGGTTTATGTAACATTGGGTTCGCCTTTTCCCACGTCTGTCTGTCATCAACTTCTTTTGGATCGTCTAACTTACAATAAAAAGCAAACAATCTACTATTTTTAACCTTGCCACTTAATACACTTGCAATTTTGTGCTTCATTGCATCGATATAACCCTCTCTAACAAAACCATCAGTACTTATATAAAACGTTCTTCTATTTTTCTTTTTACCTAATCCACCACGTTTGACGTTTACCATTTCAGGACCAAAGAAATAATGAATTTCATCAAAAATAACACACCCCTCACGTCCACCGTCTTTGGTTTTTGTGTTTGATGTGTTATATCGAATAACCGATTTAGTTGCACGGTTTATTATTTCTGTTTTACTAACTTCATAAGGAGCTTTTGGCGTTTTACCCGTCTTATTTCGTTTGTTATCCATTAAAACGGTTCTGATTTCATCAAACGATGTTTTTGCTTGATCTTCACTATTAGCAACAATGGAGATGTGATATTCTTTAACTCCGTGTAAGGGCGTAGAAAGAAAATCACTAATAGCACTTATTAGACCGTTTTTCCCGCCTCCACGTCCCATGAAAATAGCAAATTCTGTAAAGAAAGCTTCATCTGTATTTTTATCTATAAGAAATATATTAGCTATGATAAACCTTTGAAATGGTAATGTTGGAAAATACCATTTTTCAATAAATTTGATACAATCCTCGATTTTCTGTTCATCAAAATATACATCATCTCGTGAATATATATGTGTTTGTAGATAATTAAAGAGATCAATTCTTTCTTTATTTAAAATTATCTTTCCTTGTTTCCACAATTTTATATATTCATCAACGTATTTATTACTAATCATAGGTAATCATCAGATGGCGTTTCTGTGTCTTCTTTCTCTTCGGGCAATAAATCCGATAATTGTTTGATTATTTTTTGATATGCAGCATCTCTAGCATTAAATAGTTTGGCTACTGGTCTTTCCCTTTCATATGGTGGCGCCTTTTCAGATTGAGTAAATAAATCATAATCACCTTTTTCTTTTATGTCTTCCCACATGTAATCAAGCATTACACGTAGCCTTGCTGCTTGAATAATTAAACCATCAACTACTTTTAATTTATTGCTAGGTATGTCTTTATATAATACTTGTAGCCTTTCTTTTTCTTTAAGCACTAAATTTTCATCGACTATAATCTCCATTTCATCACCTGCCTTAAAATGGTTATAAGAGGGGGGTTATACATGAATTTTTAAAATTATCGCGAAGTTTACTCCCTAACCGTTCCCCAAGCGTTTTGATCACTTTCGATTTTTTTGACCCGGGGGTATTTACCATTTTTCATCTTTCCATTTATTTTCTTTTTTTATAAATCTCTTTTCTTTTTTGTTGTGACATTTAATACACAGTGTTTCTAAATTGTTTAAGTCATGAGCAAACTCCGGATGATGTTCTAGCGATAATATATGATCTACATCCAACGACTTACGCTTGCTTTTGTCATATGTCGTTAACTTGCCGTCTCGCTTACATTGTTGACATTCATAATTATCTCTTTCTAGCACTCTTTTTCTTGTTATTTGCCATTCTTTAGACTTATAGAATCGTATACGTTCGTCTTTAGTCATCATAATGTTTCACCTTATATAACTTAAGTAGTATCAAGACGCATCTATACTTGATGTGTAGTAATGTATTTACTATTAGTTTGAACATGTTCATACCTCATAAATAAAAAGACACATCACATAGTGATGCGCCTCTTGTTCATGCGTCGTATTAGCAGTTAATAACTTTAAATATTAATCTGATACTAACATAATAAACTGTTTTAATGCGGACTTACATAGGGTAAAAGTCCGCTACACATAACCAATATACTTTGCTAACTTATCGATCAGTGCATTCCTTCTACGTAATATACTTGTCTTACTTGTACCAAAGTAATGTGCTATATCTTCCCATTCATAACAACCAATAGGACAATCCCAATATCTAAACCTTAATAACTCAAGCGTATCCTCATCACTTTCATCTATCAATCTATCTACACCGTTAACTATATTTCTTAATGTATTGTACCTGTTATCACTAAACTTCTTTATTGCACATCGTTCAATCGGGTTACCCGGCAAATTACTTTTGCCAGCTCCCGCATTATCTGGTTCATGACTTTCAAGTAATTCATATTCTCGCATCTTCAACTCTCTTCGATAGTTATCGATGTGCTGAATGTATTCTTCAAGCTTTTTGATATCGTGTTTCTCAATCTTTATCATTCAATGCAATACCTCCGATAATATAAATTACTTTTTAATATCGTTATTTATTCGCTTCAATTCAATCCTGTATTCTTCTAACCCGTTGTATCCTTTAGTTTTAACTACTTCATCAAGTAGATAATCATTCATATATCTGAGTGCTTGTATCTCTCTTGCACGATCACTATTAATACTGATACAAACTAATAGCAATATAGCAAATACAATAGTCATAGTAATCCACATCACTCACTTACCTCCGCTCGAAAGACGTAATCACTCGGCACCTCTACATCATCATTAGCCGTCATCATAATATATACTTGCTCCGTTACATACTTACCTAGCTCATACATTGCTAGTAAGAATATTAGTCTTAATATTTGTTTAATCATCATTGTCATCTCCTGTATCAATCAAAAAAAGTACCTGTCTCAACATACTCTTTAACTGTTGTTCATTTAGACTGGCTAACATAGGGCTGTAAAATTCACTATCTTCATCTTTAACAGTTTTAATAAAACAGCCTTCAATCTCAGCTTTTTCTTCTGGCGTTCCATTTTTATACGTCTTAAATACCTCGGTGTGCTTTTCTGGTAATTTCATTTTAGGTGTATTAAACATTATTATCTCCCCTCTTTAATGATTTTATTTCTTTTCGAACAAAGAACCTAATACTTCTTCACTAGGTCTTTCGAATAAGGTCACTTTAGAATTATTAGTGTAGTAAACAATAGGTGTATTTTGTGACTCATATTTCTCTTTCGCTTCTTCTTTACTCTCTGCCTCAACAACTGTAAACCTTTGATTGCTTTTAGCTCGAGTTATGTGTGTATGCTTGCGTCCTGTTGAATCTTTGAATGTTGTGACTAAGTATTGCGTCACTTCCCCAAAACCTCCTTGACTCGATCTAAGATGTCTTTACACTCCGCTACTTCCGAAGCCTTTTGCTCCACGTTCTGAAACACTCTCGAATTCCTCCACTTGCTTTAGTTCAGGTGTCCATATAGGCACGATAACCAATTGAGCTAGTTTGTCGCCTTTATATATTTCGTAATAATCATTTATAGTAAAAGGTTTTTTCTTAGCATTATTTACAAAAGAATTTTCCATTTCTCCTTGTATATCAAAACACTGTTCGTTAGTTGTTAAATATACTTGTGCATCATTCTTGATATTAATCCCCAAATTACCATGATATCCCGCGTCTATCTTGCCTGTTTCAATCACTAAATGCGTTTTACTACTTACACCACTACGGCTAGTTAATAGTCCGACATAGCCCTCTGGTATGCTTACAGCTACATCTGTTTTGATCACTGCCTTTTCTTGTGGCTCAAGTACGACAGTTTCAGCTGAGAATATGTCATAACCTGCATCCGTCTTATGATTTCGTTCGGGCATTCTAGCATTTTCTGATAATAGTTTTACTTGTAATGTGTTAGTCATTTTCCTGCTCCTCCTCATATTTATAGACCACTTGCCCCGTCATAATCCCTACTGCTTCATCAAGACCAATATCTTCTTTGAGTGCATCTTGCATAGCATTAGGTAAACCCTCAAGTATTTCATCAAACGCTTGTGCTTTCTTATACACGTCCTCAATCTCTTTTAGCAACCCCTCTGTGTCATT